>ERZ802819.219-NODE-219-length-38740-cov-9.48688_pt1 | contig 38740 bp, 33 predicted proteins | sample MGYA00345647_ERZ802819 | MGnify/ENA primary metagenome ERZ802819 (study PRJEB30503, sample SAMEA104212355) | marine metagenome | biome: Westerlies Biome; feature: [SRF] surface water layer (ENVO:00010504) within the epipelagic zone...; material: water...
AGCCTGATCATGTAAATTAAACCTCATCCAACTAGGCGTATGCCGCGGATTCTGTTCCGACCATACGCGCACGTCTTGCAGACACACCAGCAGGGTGTCGCAGTGGCTATTCATGTCGATTATTTGAGCGTGACCCACCGGAAAGGATTGATCCCGCGCGTCGTAAAAAAGATCGATTTCGAGCTTGCGCAGGCCAAAGTCCAATTGCTCGGCCAAGGGCTCATGCCAGTATTCGAGGCTCTCGGCGACTTCAGCATCTAATAGATGCAAGGCTTTATAGATTAGCGGCGACATCGCCTGTTTATAACTGTTATGACTCCCCACAAATTGGATTTGATTTATCTTCAATTGGGCGCTGTCAGCTAATGCGTATTGCGCCGCGCACAGCAGGCACAAGATCAGTACCCTCAGCCTCATCATTCGATGTCTTCGTCGCTGAGCTTATGCCCCCAATCGCGCTTAGCATTCAGATAACGTTTATTCCAGTCGCTGACCCCAATAACGTGCTTTACCGCTTTGACCTCGGTGAGGCCAAGTTCCGCAAGATCGTTTATTTTTTTCGGGTTATTAGTGAGTAGGCGAAACGGCGCCGCGCCAATGAAATACTTGAGTAAAATTCCGGCGTCGGTGAAATCGCGAGAGTCATCCGGCAAACCCAACGAGCGATTCGCTTGGTAGGTATCCTCTCCAGCATCTTGCAGCAGATAGGTTGCCGCTTTAGCCCAAAGGCCAATACCGCGACCCTCATGGCCCGCCATATACACCAAATACCCGCCGGCTGGGTCTTCACTGATCCGAGCGATAGCCGAACTGAGTTGTGGACCGCATTCACAACGCTCAGAGCCAAACACATCACCCGTTAAACAATTTGAATGCACCCGCACTAGCGGATTAGCACTCGGTTCACCGACCACTAACACGCTGTTAACAGCCAGCGGTGATACCAGATGCGAAAATAAGTGCTGCCCGCCGCGAGCACTCAGATCTGCGGCTAAGGCTTCCACTTGTTTAAGTTCGGTACTGCGCACAGCCGCATACCATTGCACTGTGGTTTGCACGCCAGGCAAATTCATCGGCAAAGGAATCGGCCCTAATAGATTTATCGCCAATTCACCCGGTGATTCAGGGGTGGCCACATCAATCAGCTGGCCTTCGGAATTCACACGCACCAATTTACCGTCCGCTATGAGACGTTTGCGCACATCAGGATTTAAATAAGTAAACATGTTTTCCGACGGTTACCTTGGCGATGAAATTTTTCCGCAGGCCGTCAAACTAGAGGCACCCAGCGGGCGCCTATTCTGCATCAAAACCACAGTCGATGAACCGCAATTATAAATTTCCAATGATCTGTGAACCGACCTGCTCGAGGACGTCAAAGCGGGTGTCAAAATTCGGCAAAATCATTACCTGATCCAATCCTGCATCCGCCAACTGCTGGAGCTGATCGAGCAACTCATCGCGCGTGCCAATCATACTGGCGGCAGCAAGAACTTCAGGCGTTAAAAAGCGCTCTTCTTCTTCGACCACCCAGCAATTATGCCCAGCGTGAATGCGCTGGTGTCGTCGTTCCGGCGGATAGCTCTCCATCAGCGCGGTGTAATCTTCCCAGATGCCGTGAGTGAAATGCGGCGGCTGGTGGCCGAAATTGCGAAACTGATCGTAGGCGTAGTGCACAGATGCCATTGCCATGGCACCACATTGAGCTTTAACCCGGGGCGAATCCACGGCTTCCTCCGGCTCTAGCACCACCATGGTCGTCAATGCCGTGGTGTAGAAAGATTCACCGCTTGGATTATCGGGCGAGCGCAGATCACGTCCAACCGCACGTGCGCCCTCAGCCAACATATGCCAAGAGCCAAGCATTGCACTGGGATTAGCTGCGCCCAGCACCGCGCCATGGCCATAGCGGCCGGCCAGTGCTAAGGATTTAGGTCCAAAACCCGACACATACAATGGAATCTCATCGTCAAAGTTCGCAAAACCCTTGTCCGGCATGATGTGTCGAATTGGCAAACTCTCGTCCCCATGGCGGTACCAAGCTTCTTCGCCTTTGAGTAACGGTGCGAGGGTCTGCAGATAAGTTTCGAATTCTGCAATACGCTGCGGCGGCAGACCCATGACGCGCATCGCAGTGTTACCCGCACCAACGCCAAAAAATGTTCGCCCGGGCGCCAGCGCATTGATAGTGGCAATGCCCGCCGCATTCACCGGCGCTGGCCGAGTGCCAGAGATCGCCACACCCGTACCAATATTAATACGCGACGTTCGATCCGCCACCAAAGCAAGGGTGGCGAAGCAATCGGACCAAAGCATCTGCGAGTCCGCCATCCAAGCATGGCTGTAACCCAGCTCTTCTGCTCGAACCACATAGCCCACATCGTTAATGTGAGACGCAACACATAGCCCTATATCCATAACGCCCTCAGCTGCGCAGACTCTCTAGAATACGATGCGTAAAACGCTTTCCGCGACGCACGCTGGTTTTTCAGTACCGTCAATTTCTACCGTCATTTCGTTGATGACTTCCAGCATACCGCCTTTCTCTTCAATGCTAACCAGCTTGCCACGGGTCCGAATTTTGGCGCCTACCTGCACCGGCGACATAAACCGTACTTTATTCCAACCGTAGTTGATGCCCATCTTCATACCGTCGAGTACCGGTAAACCCACCCCTTCGCCGCCCGGCAAAAAACTCATCAGCGACATCGTCAACTGACCATGGGCAATGGGACCGCCAAACGGACCAGCTTTTGCGCGCTCGGGGTCAGTGTGGATCCATTGCTGATCAAGCGTTGCATCGGCAAACCCATTGACCCGATCTTGAGTAATTTCAAACCAGTCGGTGGGTTCGGAGGACTGACCAATTTGCGCATTCAACGTGGTCATCGCATTTTCCAGTGCCGGGTTAGACATAGAGAGCTCCTGTGGTAAGTGAAAACTTGGGCCTAACCCTATGGAAGCTGCACCCGTTGTTCAAGACTTGATCAATGACTCGACACCGGCAAAACCGTCAACACACAGCAACAATGCATCAATAGCTTTATTCAGGCGCTCCTCAACCGCGGTCGGTCCGGGCGCGATCTCATTAGCCGTAGAGGCCGCTAGATTGGCCGCCAACATAGGCTCGCGTACGCGCGTCGACCATAATTTCATTGCATCCCCCGGCCGATCGGCCAATTCGGTAAGTAATTCAGGCGACACTGCGCCGACTGCCCGATTCAGTTCAAAATCCACAAGATTGTGTAGATGGCTTAAGAGCTTCGGCCCCATCATCTGCGGCGCTATGTGCTCGGGATCGGCCCGCCGCATGAGTCGCTGAATCACCTCGATCAAAAACGGCAAGATTGGGCAATCTTGGCGAAAAGCAGCCACCGCGTTGTGCACGTTACCGCGTACCTCAAAGCCTGATTTACCACGCTTTTGCTGCACCCAGTATTCATAGCCAAAAAGGCAGGTGGTGCGCGGGGTAATGCGCAGCTGCGGCGCGAACACCAACACGTCAGCATCTAACCAGATAACACAGTCCGCAACATCGTCTTGCAACAAACGCTGCATCCACACCAACCGCGCCAAATCTGTTGCCACCGGTCGCTTATCGCCGCATTTGGCGAGGTACCAATCCGGCACGAACTCAAACAGTTCATCGCCCAAAAAGCGATAATCGTATTGCGCTTGCACAGCCCAATTTTGAACACTGCGAAGGCAGCGTTCCATCCATCTCGGTCTTTGCGCCGCTGCGCTTTGCAGCACTAGGGTTTTCATAACATTATGTCTCCTACCGGATCGGTCGCCCAAACAGCACAAAAAACTGTAACCCACAGCATGGTAGCCTGTACCGAAGTACCGTTAATTCTGCACAGGGGAAAGCCGGTGATGCACCACCGCTTCAGTCTTTTGGCCATGCTAGTGCTCCTCACCAGCGCAGCCCAAAGCGAAATCGACCCAACGAGCCGAGCACTGACACTCAGCGCCGACTTGCCCGCGGGCCCACTCAAAGAGCGATTGCAGAGCTGCGCCGATGGGCCCTTCTTGCCGACCAAGTTCTCCATCGCCCATCGCGGCGCCCCGCTGGGATATGCCGAGCACAGTCGCGAAGGCTATATTGCCGCTGCCGATATGGGTGCAGGCATTATCGAATGCGACGTGACCTTTACCAAAGATTTGGAACTTGTGTGTCGCCATTCCCAATGCGATTTGGCCAGCACGACTAATATCCTGCAAACCGAATTGGCCAGTAGGTGTCGTCAGCCGTTCATTCCAGCTCAGAACGGCCAACCCGCCAATGCCGAATGTTGTACCAGCGATATTACGTTGGCGGAATTTAAAACCCTGTGCGCTCGCCCAAACGTCAAAAACACTCTAGCCACCAGCATTACCGAATACCTTGCCCCGCTTAAAAGTCCGGTCATTGCGCAACCCAGTCAGTGCGGCACGGTGATGAGCCATCGCGACAGCATCGAACTGATCCGCGACTTAGGTGCCGCATTTACGCCAGAACTAAAGCAGCCGCAAGTCACCATGCCGTTCAACGGCTTTAGCCAGCGCAACTACGCCGATAAAATGCTCGCCGAATATCAACGAGCCGGCGTGCCGGTAAAACAGGTTTACCCCCAGTCCTTTAATATCAAAGACGTCAGATACTGGATCGAAAAACATCCGGAATTTGCGCAGCAAACAATTTGGCTGGTGCCGCGACAGCGACAAATTATGCCACCGTCATTAAAGGAGCTTCAGTCCCTAAAAAACGAAGGATTACGCATCATCGCGCCACCTATCCCTATGTTGCTACGACAAAACTCAAGGGGGGAAGTAGAACCAACCGCTTTTGCTAAAGCGGCTAAGGCGTCGGGGCTGGAAATCATCACTTGGACCTTTGAATCCGCCAACGCCACCGCAGCCGTATACGGCGACCAGCCGGGGTTGATGCTGGAGGCCTTAGACGTGCTGGCCCAAGACATAGGGGTAAGCGGCGTTTTTTCGGATTGGCCCGGAACCGTGACCTATTACGCAAATTGCACGCTGGACTAAACAGCACTCACCCTATCTGTTCTTTTGTCAGCGCCAAAAATTCACGCCAAGTCTCATCCATCTGCGGCAGCCACGCCTTGAGTACCGGGCCGCTGGCATCTTCGTCGGTAAACCCAAGCTCGTAGCGCAAATAGTGATACAGAAACGCTGACACCCGCGCGTTCACCTGGCAATGCACCCAAACTTTGCGCGCGCGTAATCCACGCATAAGCGCAAAAAACGCCTGTATATCAGCCACGGTTGGATTGGCGAAATCCACCGGAATATGCAGATACGTCATGCCCAGCTCCGTTACCGCCGCATCCTCATCAATAACAGCGCCTTCTGAGCTGGCCAACGCAAGATTAATGACCACATCAAACCCGGCACCTTTTATCGCCTGAAACTGCTCGCGCTGAGGTTGGCCGGATGACGCTATGCGGTCATTGATCGGCACATAATTGTAGATCGCCGTAGCGTCAGTCATTACTTTATTTTTTATCTTCGCCATAAATGAAATCTGTGGATAGTGGTGAAAATTATTCCGCTCGCTTATTTTCTTGCAGAAAGTCTATACAGACATCGATTCTTTCTATCGCGAATTTTTCGCTAAGAAAAAGAATGCTAATGGCATGCTCCGTCTCTTGCTCATTTAAAGACATTATCCCTTTCTCACCCAAACTATTAATTTTATTTGCGACCTCCATTTCTTCATCATTCATTACAACCTTAGATTCAAGCAGCTCTTTTGCCACATTAAGTATCAACTCTAAAACCTGCGGTTTTTTCATGTTCTTTCGTTCTTAAACTAAGAGCCCTCCTGCCCAAACAAATGGGCAGAAGCCCTCACTTATAAATTATATGGTTGCGTATTCGCGCCATATACGGGTATTCCAAACTGTTACAAGCCGTCCCCGAAATCTAAAACAGGCGTAGAGTATCTGCCTAGGTAACGGGTTGTATACGCGTTAGGCCCGGAAATATAAGACATAGATCCCGAGGCGGGGTTCCTTATTAATCCCCCTTGGGTTGCGCCAGCAAAAAACGACGTATTTCGTCGCTACGTGCCGCCGTATCTTGTTCGCCTAACGTCATTAATAAGCTTAAATATTCGCGCTCGAACATTACCATACTTAAAGCATCAGCGCTGGGTTCACGCTTGTTCCCAAGACCTTGACCGAAAAAACGAAACGCCTTTGGCAGTTCTAATTCGTGAGCCCGCGCCAGTGCCCCTAAATCCTCTTTGGGACGCAACACCATGACCTCAACTGGCCTAAAACCGTCCCACTGAGCAGACGGTATTTGCTCTAACAAATCATTAATTCGCTGCATTTGTAAGGCATCAAAATCCAAAAGATCAAGGAATATCGAATTTAATAAAACACCGGCGATCTGGGCCGGCGACGGGTACGGCTCATTGCCCGATTGGGCAGCTGCTGCATCGGCGGCGCGCGGTGATACGGCTAAAATCCGCTCGGCGCCCAAGTGCATGGCCGGCGACAACGGCGCACTCAGACGCATACCGCCGTCACCGTGCCATTGACCGTCTAGCGAGATGGCAGGAAAAAACATCGGCAGCGCCGCTGACGCGAGCACATGCGGAACCGTGAGTTCGGCAGGCTTGCTGGTTAATTGGCCTTTCTGCCACAAGTCTTCGTTAACACTTTGCACCCAGGCCTCGGAGAGGCCACTGGCGTAGTTGGTGGTAATGATCGCCACCGCATCAATAACCGCTTCTTGCAGATTCTCGTCAATCCCAACAACGCGACCATCTTTTTCGATCAAATGGGCACGTAAAAATTGTTCTAAAGGCGACGTGTCGACCATACCCCGCACATCGCCACGTCCCAGACGACCGCCGCTGAGCAGACGCAGACCCCAATGCAGAACCCGCAACGACACATGTCGGAAATCCGTGTGATAGACCTTATTGGTCTCTAAACCCAACCACAGCGTCCGCAGTCGCTCTACCGCATCCGACCAATCTCCCCGGTAGGCCGCCAAATGCACAGCATTGATCGCACCGGCAGACACACCCGTAAGAATTCTTGGCCGATATTCTGGAATGGCCTTCGCAATATGTCGCAAGCACCCAACCTGATAAGCCGCCCGCGCCCCGCCACCGGACAATACCAGTGCCTGACGAACGCTGTTAAAGCTTCTAGCCGACGGGTCGTTCATTTTTTTCGGTACGTTAGAGCAAAATCGCGCCCCACTATAACAGCGCTGCAACGCATAACGTATGATGCTTCAATGCTGCAGAAACTATCGACACTTAAACCAAAGATGAACACCCTGTTTCGTCCCAATGGCAGGATATTCTACGGTTGGTGGATCGTTCTGGCTTGCGCTGGCGTCCAGTGGCTGGCCGCTATGACCTGGATGCACTCCTACGGTGCGTATACCTTACATCTACAAGAAGAATTCGGCTGGAGCATGTCGATACTGTCGCTCGCGTATGCTCTGACCCGACTCGAGAGCGGCTTGCTCGGCCCCTTACAAGGCTGGCTCGTAGACCGTTATGGCCCACGCTTAATCCTCATCATTGGCACCATAATCTTTGGCATTGGTTTCTTTGTATTCAGCCAAGTGCAAAGTATCGCCAGCTATTTTGTCGCCTTCATTCTTATTGCTCTGGGCTCCAGCCTCGGCGGCTTTGCAACCCTCATGGTAGCCATTGTCAGTTGGTTCGACCAACACCGGGCTAAGGCTATTGCCTGGTCACAGTTCGGTTTCTCTATCGGCGGTCTGTGCGTGCCATTAGTCGTACTGGGCCTAGAGTTTTTCGGTTGGCGTACCATGGCGCTGTATTCCGGAATCGCAGTGCTGGCTATGGGACTACCGATGGTGGTGTTAATTCGCCACCGACCCGAGGACTATGGCGAGGTCCCCGACGGCATCGTTAGCGACCACAAAACCGAGGAGGCTGGCACGAATAAGGCTGGGTTCGCACCACAAATTAGCCTTTCTTGGCGGCAAGCGGTGCGAGAACCGTCGTTTTGGCTGATTTCAATCGGCCACGGCCTGTCGCTACTGACGGTGTCATCTATGCTCGCTCACCTAATTCCACACCTGACCAATGGCTTGGGTTATACACCCGTGCAGGCCGGACTCGCTTTCGCACTGATGACGGGCATACAAATGGGCGGTTTATTACTCGGCGGTATCCTCGGCGATCGCTACGAGAAAAGCTTTATTTGCGTATTGTGCATGGCGGGCCACTGCATAGGCTTGCTTATGGTCACTTACGCCACCAGCTCAATTTGGATACTCGGTTTTGCGTTATTCCACGGCTTTGCTTGGGGCATTCGCGGGCCATTGATGGTTGCTCTGCGCGCGGACTATTTTGGCCCTAAGTCGTTTGGCACCATCATGGGTATTTCATCTCTTATCGTTATGATCGGCATGACAATTGGGCCGATTGTATGCGGCGTGTTGTATGACCTATACGGTAACTATGAGTTGGCCTTTACCATCATGGCGCTGTGTTCCTTGGCAGGCAGCCTCTGCTTTTGGTTTGCCAAGCCACCCACCTTGGTTACGGAGAACCCAGCGTAAGTTCAGCCACCGCGATGCCGGACTCTCCAGCAACCGCATAGAACAGGTAAATCTTTCCGTCATCAAGCAATATCGCTGGGTCACGCAATTCATTAACGACCCCATAAGCGGTACTGCGCATGGACGCCACCACCGGCGCATCCGCGCCTTCCCAAGATTTTTCCGGGCGCAGCACCTCGCCATGATCCACCTGCTGCCAATCCATCCAATCGCCCGACAGTTGCAGCGTGCTCAACTTAATGTGCTCAGGCGCATCACCCGCCTGAGTCCAGAACACCCACAACTCATTGTTCCGCAGCATGACCGCGCAATGGCGCATTTTCGGGTTGAACAATAGCGGCCCCTTAACAAAGCCACTGAACGGGTCTTCGGAGCGATAGAACTGGCCAGGCATCGCCAAACCATAACGCTGTCCTTGCCAATCAAAGCCGCGCCAGTAAGTACGGCCCAGTATTTCTGGCCGCGCCGCAAAGTTAATGCCGTCACTGGATACGGCAACTCGTGACACCTGAGAGGCCAGCGCGTCTAAACCATGGTAGTACATGACAATGCGTTGATTCGCGTCGTCCACATGCACGTCCGGCGAGGCAATATGCGGCACTGTGAGGTCAATCATTCGGTCATGAGGAAACTGCTCGCCAGTACCAGCAAAGTAAGCCTCATACTGTCCCCGTTGCTCGGCGCTTACCTCGGGCTGCGAAGTAAGAAAGTACGAATCCTCTATGCGCAGCGTACCCGGTACGTGAATTTTCCATGGTCCGGTAACCGCATCGGCATAGGCCAATCGAATGTAGCGGCCCTTGTGATCGGCAAAGTACAGGTAGTATTTACCCAATGGATTTTCCAACCACGCCGGCACTCGAATCACAGACGGCCCTTGAATGTTTACGCCAATACTTGGGTCAAGTTGCGGGTGAATAATCGGACCGTCAGCTAATCGGGTTACCGTTACAAGATCCGTTGCTTGAGCCTGCACAGTGCAGCCGACCAGCAACCCGGCAGCAAGAATAAAACGACGCCACATCACGCTTCCCCAATTTACAGACCAGACGAATATTATGCGGCTTTTTCTTTTCACTGCTGCAATCCCAAGGCACACTGCGCAGCCTTAAGCCCAGACAGACGAGGCAGGCGTGGCTAAAACCGGTTGCACACTAAGATACCTAGCGCGAGGTGTAATCCCCAGCCGCGACAGTAAGAGTGCATTACTCGAAGAGTTACAGGAAGTCCTACCGCAAAGCTCGATCACGGTATTGCCGGTAAATCAGGGGTATTCCATCGAACTAGAGTTTAACGATATTGCACCGTTTAACCGCAGCAGCTTTGAGCCTTACATCGCAGAACAAGTATTAAGCGAAGCCTTAAATTTACGCTGCCAATTCAGCGGTACCCTGCAGCTCGATTTATTGAAGACAAATTTCAACTAAGCTAGAGCGGCCCTCGGTGGCGCGCGATAAAACGAGATCGCAAGCGCAGCGCCCAGATAAAGACACAAAAACACCTTAAACGCCGGGTCGTAAGAGTCATAAGTATCGTATACCCAACCCGCAAACGGCACTCCGATAATTTGAATCGGAAACATAGCTGGCCGCATCAACCCTAGGACCGCACCAAAACGCTCGCGACCAAAGGTTGCGCCCACAATAGCACCCTGCATCGGCACCACACCGCCCACGCCAAGACCAAAGATAGCAGCGCCTAGAGTAAAAAAAGTGAGCCCATCGTTGGTAAACATCAAAAACTGACCAATGAATTGCAGAATAATGACCAACACCACGACACGCCGCAGCGACTGTCGATCCGAAATCCAGCCAAAGCCGAGCTTGCCAAAGACGCCAACGCCGGCACAAACCGACATGACCATAGCCGCCTGTGAAAGACTGATACCCAGATCGACTAAACGCGGGATCATATGAGTGAGCGTTGCGCTCATGGCGCAAAACAGCAACGAAAACGCCGCCACGATGACCCAGAAATTCTGCTCTCTAACCACATCACGCATGCCAAGGCGCGGCGCAACAATAACCGTGCTGCCTGCAGGCCGCGGCAGTGCGCCATCTGGCCGCAGACCCACATCTTCTGGTCGCGAAATAACCAAACGTAAAACCAGAGGCACAACCGCAAATAAAGTGAACAAGCCAAAGACGCTGAAGCCAAAGCGCCAGTTAAAACTTTCGATCAAGTACGCACTGACATTCGGCATCACTACTCCCGACAGCGAAACACCGGCGGCGGCAATACCCAGCGCCATACCACGCCGCTTATCAAACCAATTAGTGACTAGCTTACTGGTAGCCAGGTTACCCATGCTGCTCGCACCGAAACCAATGAAGACACCGATGACCAAATAAAATTCCAGCAGCGAACGCACTTGGGAGAGCAGCAAAAACCCTGAGGACATGGCGAGAGCCCCGGCAGCGATGACGCGCCGCAGTGGAAAACGATCTAACGCGCGGCCAACTAAGGGTGCCGCAATAGCCCCCACAGCATGAGTTATGGTCAAACCCAGTGATGCGCCCAGATGAGAGCCCAACATCGCACCCAACTCCGAATCGCCAAATTCTTTAGCAATCGCAGTGAAGAACACACCGTAGGAATAGAAGAAAAAGCCGACCGCTACAAAGTCCACCGAAAACGCGACCAGAACCATCCTCCAGCCCAGAAACCGCTTCGGCTTTTGCACCAGATAACCTGAATAAGTAAAGACCTATCTTAACACAGGGGTGCCCGAGACGGCGGCGCGATCGAGATCGAGCTCAGTCGTCGAACAAAATTAAGACTGCAAAAACTCGGAGCCAGCGTCTTGCCCGGCCACAAACGACCCTCACGCAAGGGCCATAGCACACAACACTTGCGTATCCGTCACGCCTTCGTTGTAATCCCTATCCGCGAAATTGGGGGAATGAAGGATGGCCGCACCGCTTGACGATGTTGTTGTTTTGGAAATCGATAACTGGATGGCCGCGCCCAGTGCAGCTGCAATACTGGCCGATATGGGCGCTACCGTTATTAAGATAGAGCCCTTAACTGGCGACCCCATGCGCGACATGGGTCGACCATTAAAAAACCCGGAGCTCGATGACGATCTGAAAAATTATGATTTCCAATTCGATGTGGACAACCGCGGCAAGCAATCCATCGCGATAGCTCTAGATCAACCGGAAGGTGCAGATCTGGTGCGCAAACTGGTAGCCAAAGCCGATATTTTTATGTGCAACCTATTGAGCGCACGGCAGCAAAAATTCGGCTTGGAGCCCGAAACTCTATTCAAAATCAATCCCAAACTCGTGCACGCCACCCTAACCGGATACGGCACCAGTGGTCCCGACGCCTGGCGTCCGGGCTATGACGTCACAGCCTTCTTTGGTCGCTCTGGCCTCTATGATTCGTCTCGTGAGGGGGACGATGGAGTCGTGCCCATGGCACGCCCCGCTCAGGGCGACCATACCACTGGTTTAGCCATGGTCGGCGCGATCCTTGGCGCATTGCGCATGGCGGAAAAGACTGGCGAAGGCCAAGCGGTAGAGACGTCGCTGTATGAAACAGCAGTATGGACTCAAGCCACAGACTATTCCGTCACCGCCATGGATCACGCCCCGGTAAGACGTCGCCCAAGACACCAAATGCTCGCCATCTGCGCCAATCGTTTTCCCTGCGGCGACGGCAAGTGGGTGGTCTTTAATATGATGCCGGACGCCGCTTATTGGCCTCGCATGATCAAATCTCTGGGTTGCGAGGAATTAATAGAGGATCCGCGGTTTATCGATCCATCGGCTCGCTACAAAAATATGGCCGAGCTGATCGATCTGATCGACAACGCTCTGGCGGCAAAAAGCCGCGACGAATGGGGCAAGATTTTCGATGATGCCGGCTTGATTTGGGGGCCGGTAATGGGCCTGCATGAGGTGCCGCAAGACCCCCACGCCCAGGAGCTGGGCATGTTCCCAACCATTAATCACCCACAAATGGGCGACTACACCACGGTGAACATACCCATGCGCTTCGCCACGGCCGATGTGAAGCCCCAAGGCCCATCGCCATTATTAGGCCAACACACCCAACAGGTGCTTGAGGACGCCGGGTTCAGCGCTGAAGAAATCGCCGGTCTGCGCAGCCAGGGCATCGTCAACGAGGCTTAAGCAGCGTTAACCAATATCGCCATGAGCATCGACACTATTTTAGATCAGTTCAAAAACGGTGCTTTATCCGTTACCGAGACCGAAGCGCAGATTCGCGAACATTACTTCAGCGATCTCGGTCATACCGTAGTGGACAACCATCGCGAGCAGCGCACAGGTAGCGCCGAGGTCATTTACGCCGCGGGCAAAACGCCAGAGCAGATCGCCGAGATCTTTGAGCACATGCGCGCACGAGGCAGCAATATATTGGCCACGCGCCTAAGCGCCGACGCCTACGCTGCGTTGGCCCATCTGCCCGCAGATGCCCAGTACCATAGCCATGCGCAACTACTCACTTGGCAGGCTACTCCACCAGAGCCCCAGACCTCGATCATCGCAGTAGTCACCGCCGGCACATCGGACATAGCAGTGGCCGAAGAAGCCGCGCTCACGGCCGAGTTCTATGGCAATCCGGTCATGCGCATCAACGATGTCGGGGTGGCTGGACTGCACCGACTGCTGGCACGGATCGACGAATTGCGTACCGCCAAAGTGCTCATTGTGGTGGCAGGGATGGAAGGAGCGCTGCCGAGCGTGGTGGGTGGCCTAGTAGACAAACCCGTGATCGCGGTACCCACCAGCGTCGGTTATGGCGCTGCCTTTGATGGTGTGGCCGCCTTATTGGGCATGCTCACCAGTTGCGCGTCGGGCATTTCGGTTGTAAATATTGACAATGGATTTGGTGCAGGCTTCCTCGCCAACCGCATTAACCGCCTAGAATCCATGATGCCTCCAGAACTGAGCCAAAAATACCAACACCTGCAAGCTGTCATCGCCGGCTATGACACAGTGATTGTGGCGTTCTCGGGCGGCATAGACAGTTCATTAGTCGCTTACGTGGCGGGGCAGGTGCTGGGCACGCAGGCGCTCGCGGTGACCTCTGGTTCCGCCAGCCTCAAACGAACCGATTTAGAGCTTTCAAGACGGTTAAGCGAAGACTGGGGAATCGCCCACGAAGTCATCGTTACCGACGAACTGAGCAAAGCTGACTACCGTGCCAATCCGACCAATCGTTGCTTCCACTGCAAAACATCCCTCTACACAGAATTACAGCAGATTGCACAAGCACGCGGCGTGGCTGTCATCGCTAACGGCACCAATCTGGACGATCTGGGCGATCATCGCCCGGGACTGGTCGCGGCCGAGAACCACAACATCCGCTCACCCTTGGTCGAAAGCGGATTCAATAAAGCTGACATCCGCGCGCTGGCAACCGCGCTCGGACTCGAAAACGCCGACAAACCCCAAGCCGCCTGTTTATCTAGCCGCTTTCCTTACGGCACCGCAATCAATCAAAAACTACTGGCTAAGGTCGAGGCCGCTGAAGACATTTTGGCGGAGCTGGGCTTTAGCCAGTTTCGAGTACGGCATCACGACGACATGGCACGTTTAGAGCTGCTGCCCGCCGAGTTTGGGCTCGCAGCGCAACATCACAACATCATAGAACAGCGCATTAAAGCCTTGGGCTACCGCTTCGTCACACTGGATCTGGCCGGCTTTCGCTCGGGCTCATTAAACGAAGGCTTGCGCGCGGATCAGATTCAAGTGGTTAATATATTCGACGCACGGGAGCAGTAGCGTTTATAGCGACCTCGGGGGACGGGCCATGGCCATACCAGAAGAATTCAGCCGCGAGTACATCGACCGCGTCAGCGCCGACAACGAACCCCACCTCTATGAAGGCGTTGTGAACAGCAAAGAACCGTACCGCAGTTTGGGGCGGCGCGACTTCCACCAATCCGCTCAGTACGGGTACAACCACAAACCCGCCGACGTCCCCGCCGACAGCTCCGAGCCCGGCTTAGATTTAGCCAACCCAGAGCTGTATTACAACACCGAGGGGGCAGCCGCCGACTACTGGCGCGACAAAAACCTGCCCCAACCGAGCAAAGACGTAAACCAATTGCGCAGCGATTTAGCGGACTGGGGCTATTGCCTGATAGACCAGGCATTGTCCTCAACCCAACTGCAACGTATGAGCACGCGAGTGCGCGATCAGGCCGCCGGCGAGCGCAAAGCCGGCATCGCCTCATGGATGGGCACCGAACCGGTGCCCGGCGATCAACTGACCACCACACAATTCGTGCATTGTCTTATCAACAAGGGTGAGCAATTCCTGCAGTGCGTAGAGCACAGCACCGAGGGCGTACAGGCCGCTCATGTGATCGAACGAATCATCGGTGAGAGCATTGGCGAGCGCTTCTTGATGTCATCTTTTATCGCGATTATAACTAACAAAAATAATCTGCCTCAAGCCCTCCATCAAGATCAAGGCATTGCCCCGTTTCAGGACGCGGCAGCGCCCTACACATGCAACACTATGTTCATACTCGACGATATGGGCCCGCATAATGGCGGCACCTTAGTGGTGCCCGGATCGCATAAACTGCTGAGCGCGCCCGGCACCGGCCAGCCCGTCACCACACCGATGCCACCGGCGATCAACCTGAGCGCCCCTGCCGGCACCGTGATGATCTTCGAAGGACGACTGCTGCACGGCACCGGCGTTAACCGCTCAGACGCCGCACGCACGGTCCTAGTCATGAACAGCATCAAACCCTTTATGCGCCAGCAAGAGCTGCATCTATTTTCTGCCCAAAGCAGCATCTTAGAAAACGCATCGGACAAATTACTGTACCGACTCGGCGCTATGCCTACCGGCCTCGGCGGCATCGAGGGCGCATGGAACGGCGACCGCTTAGTGGGGCAGCGGCTGGCGCTGGAGCAAGGCCGCTATTTACCAGTGGGCGAATTGTCGGCGGACAGTTCCGAACAAGAGTTACAGCAAAACTTCGGCTATCGACACTCCGAGGTGGGCGCGAGACAAGCACCCCACCAGCCCGAGGGTATAAGCAAAATTAACTAGGTCTTAATGCGGTTGCGCGGCGACAGACTCTACGATCAATTGAATTTCGTCGCGGAGACGTTCTCGGCCTTAGGCGAAAACGATCTCTGTTAACTAGGTCGAAGATTCCGCATCGGCAAAGGCACACCTCTTGTCAGAGTATTACAGCCTCCTGTCCAAATACACTGGGAGCAGAAAAGGTTCCCGTCATAATACTTCGGGTAAGACTTTTAGGGCACCGCCGGCTTATGTTTGAACAACGAAAAATCCAATCATCGCCAGACTGGTTGGATGCTGATGGCATCAAAATTTACACAGTGTCGATCGGCAACACTACCGTCGATCAAACCCTTTTTAAGCAGAGGCTGGAGCATGTTAAAAATACCCGAAGTCTAGATTGGGCAATTACCCCAGCGTTTGCGCTATTTCACGAAGGCGAAAACTTCCTTTATCTAGTGTTCGCTTGGTGGGGCAATGACAATGAGCTATTTACTTCGGTATCAGTGCTTACAGAATCCGGTTGGGTAGAGGACCGCGAAAAGTATTCGTTTTGCCTTTATGACATAGAAATATTTTGGTTTGAGCGCAACGCCTTTATAACCAGCATGTACAGCGGCTCTTCGTGCATTGAAAGTTATCGGAAAAAACGTATCGAAATCGCCGTGTAAAACATTGCCAAAACGACGCTTGCAGTTGAATAACTAACCTTCGGCGGCGTTGTCTCGGCTTCGAAGAAACTGGCGCATCTGCCGGTCGTAACGGCTCGTAGCCGACTTGCGGCCTTCGCGGACCCACGGTTCAGCCACCGGCTGCGCCGCCGCGTCCACCTGATCGCCCATCACCGTAACCCGCTGAATCACCCGCTCACCTTCAAAGTCGTTGAGCACAAAATGCTGGGTACAGCGGTTATCCCAAATGGCAATGGTGCCAGGGGTCCAATGGTAGCGCACAGTAAAGCGTGGGTTCTTAACCCAATCCGTTAGGTAATCGAGCACCGCCCGGCTTTCGGTGGCGTTCATCTCGACGATGCGACGAGTAAAATGCTCGTTTACATACAGCACTTTTGCCCCAGTTTCCGGATGCACCCGCACCACCGGATGAATCGCCATAATGTCTGGTCGGCTGTGGGGGGCTGCGTCGTGCAGTGCCGTCGTGCCCTCGCACAGTTGCTGCATAGGCACCGACAACTCCGCATAGGCTTGATGTAGATTGGTCCACATGGTGTCGCCGCCGTATTCCGGACACTTAACCATATGCAGGATCGACATGATCGACGGCTGATCTTGAAACGTGATGTCGGTATGCCACTCGTCTGCAACACCACCGTGGGTGGCCGCCAACTCAAATATATAAGGATGATCAGTAAACGGATTTTTCAGGTTCGGATGGTCTTCAAGCTCGCCAAAATTATGCCCAAACTCGACATGCTGCTCTGGGCTCATGGTTTGCCCGGGAAAAAACAGTACTTTGTGTTCCAACAATAATTCGTTGACCCGTTTAATGTCCGCGTCCGTTGCTGTCGTGAGATCGACATTCGTGACTTCAGCACCTAACGCACCGGCCAGTCGCTTCACCTGCCATTGATTTGCCATGTTTCTTCCTCCTAAACGCCGAATAGGCGATCCCTGCCCCGCTTGTCTCTTAGTCTCTTAACCGTTCGCAATCAGCACATCGTCACTGACATCGCGCACAAACAACGGCTCGATGCCGTGGTCGATTACATCCTTTTGCAACGCCTCAGCATCCACAGGCTGACGCGGCGCAGCTGCGGCCCGCAACAACATCTCCAACAACGTGGCATCGCTACTGGTGTTCAAAAACAACGCCGGCCGCGCCAGCACAAAGTCTACCGCACGTTGCACAGCGCCCGAATCGTTTAACGGCCGGTACCAACTCAAACGCCGCTCCGGATCATCGTCACTCCAACGGCGCGCGGCAATGCTTTTTATGGTTTGCATGGCCACCCCACGGGCGGAACAAAGATCATATAGCGCGTCAAAATCCGCCGCGTATTCTGGGTTGTTCAACATCACGAAACTATACGGCACCAAAATAGAATCAAAAGCATAGGTCTCCAGGCTCTTTATATGCATAGCGGGCGCATAAGTGCCGTGCCCTGTTACGCCAATAAACCGCACCAGACCTTGGTCTTTTGCCTCGATCAGTGCTTCCAAGGCACCTCCTGCACCCATGGCCGTCTGCCAATCGTCTTCGTGGGTAAGGTTATGCAACTGGATCATATCGATCTGCTCGACCTGCATACGCTCGAGCGAGGCGTGCAGTTGCGCCTTGGCCTTAGCCGCCGTGCGGTGACCCGTCTTGGTGGCCAAAAATACTTCACTGCGATGCTCGGCCAACCAAGGTGCCAAACGCAGTTCGGCCTCTCCGTAACTGGCCGCAACATCTATATGGTTAACGCCATAGCTGCTCATCACGTCTAGGGTGAGGTCGGCGCGCTCTTGTGACATTGCACCCAAAGCTGCGGCACCAAAGATCGCTCGACTACTTTGGTGACCGGTGCTGCCAAACGGTGCCTGCTGGATGCTCTGACTCATACTATTCCCTCTGCAAGTGATGCTGCTAACATGCCCCCACGGCGACGTTACAATCATCGTTTACTCCGCGGAGTGCAAGCAAGCGTTCATTACGCTGAACAAAACTCCACGTCAGCCTTGCTATACTCGCCTTAGCAACACTTTTTGAGGTGCTACTCATGAGCAAAGTTGTATGCTGGAACTGTGGCCAAGATCTCGTCGACATACCCCGGCCCATCAGCCGCCACAGTAACTGCCCCGGGTGTTTCAGCGACCTGCACTGCTGCAGATTGTGCAGACATTTTTTACCCGAGCGGGTTGGCGTTTGCGCAGAGGATAGAGCAGACCCGCCCGTGGAAAAAGAAAACGCAAATTTTTGCGATTTCTTCCGCCCCGCCAGTGCAGTCTTCCAGCAGTCAACACATACGAAACGACTGGATGCCAGTGCCGCGCTCGCGCGCTTATTCGATGATGCCGACGCTGAGACAGGGGCAACATCAGAAGTCACCTCGTCCGACGAGTCCACTGCCAAACCTGGGTCTGAGAAAAGCCCCGTCGACATGCTTAACGAACTGTTCGTTACGCCGCCGAAAAAGCCATGAGCGATTGACTCCCGGGGGTGTTTGCCCAACTATACGCTGGCATTTTTTTTGGAGATCATCATGGCGTCGGGCAAACTTTCTAGTGTTCTTAAGCTCTTTGACAACGATCCTACTGCAGAGGAGCAGACCGAGTTAAAAAGAGAGGTCATGTTATTAGTGCTCGCTCGAGCAACCGCTGCCGACACCAACATCAAAGATGTTGAAATCGAAAAAGTGCGCGAAGTTCTCGCAGCCCACCTAGATACCGACTTCGACGCCAGCGAGGTCCGCGTGGCCGCCAACTCGGAACTTTATGAGCGGGCGCCATTAAAGAAAATTCTGTCCACCTCCGCGGCGCGCATGCGCGATGAGGACAAAGTAGAGACCATTCAAGCCCTTGCCGAAGTTATTGCCGTTGACGGACGAGTAAGCGCCTTGGAAATTGCTTTCTTTAACGATGTCGCAACGGCCATGTCGTTAACACCCGCAGAAATAATGGGCCTGCAACAAGAGGTATCGGTGCGCGGCAGCTAGGCCAAAAGCTACCGCAGCGGCGCTGTTCACTGCAAGGGCGCCGCAGACCACCTCGGAGATTGCGCGGGAATCTATAAATCCAGCGCCGCTTCTAATATACTCCGCCCCCGATTTCGAGCTATCCATTCGCTCGCTTGTTTAATCTTTAGGAAGAGGCTGAGAACCATGCTTGAAGCGTACCGAGCTCATGTCAGTGAGCGTGCAGAACTTGGAATACCCCCGAAAGCATTGGATCCAGCCTGGACCGCGGACTTGGTAGAACTACTCAAAGCACCGCCCGCCGGCGAAGAAGAATTTTTGCTCGATCTCATCGCTAATCGAGTGCCACCCGGCGTCGACGAAGCAGCCTACGTCAAAGCGAGCTTTTTATCCGCGATTGTTAACGGCGAAGCCGCATCACCACTCATCGATCGCACGGCCGCAGTAGCACTGCTGGGCAACATGCACGGCGGCTACAACGTCGAAACGCTGGTTAAACTGCTGGACGATGACGAATTGGCGCCTGCCGCCGCCCAGGAACTAAAGGGCACCACCTTGGTCTTTGACGCGTTCCACGATGTCGCCGCTAAGTCAGATGCAGGCAACGGCTACGCCAAAGCCGTATTGCAATCTTGGGCAGACGCCGAGTGGTTCACGAGTAACGACGCCCTTCCCGAAAGCATTAAAGCCCTAGTTTTTAAGGTTTCCGGTGAAACCAACACGGACGATCTTTCCCCAGCACAAGACGCTTGGTCGCGGCCCGATATCCCTTTGCATGCACGCGCGATGTATAAGATGACCCGCGACGGCTTGGAGCCAGAAGAGCATGGCAGCATCGGGCCGATGGCGCAGATCGAGGCCATGCGCAATCAGGAGCTGCCCGTGGCCTTCGTTGGCGACGTCGTCGGCACTGGCTCATCGCGTAAATCGGCCACCAACTCTGTGCTGTGGTTTTTTGGCGAAGACATCCCCGGTGTGCCGAACAAAAAATCCGGCGGCATCTGCATTGGAAACAAAGTAGCGCCGATATTCTTTAACACGATGGAAGACGCCGGTGCGCTGGTATTTGAAGCACCCGTAGAAAAACTTAACTTCGGTGACATTATTGAGATCCGCCCCTATGAAGGCAAAATTCTTAGTGAAGCAGGCGAGGTGCTGTCTGAGTTCGAACACAAATCTGATGTCATTCTCGACGAAGTACAGGCCGACGGCCGCATTAACCTAATTATTGGGCGCGGCCTCACCCAGCGCAGCCGCGAGCATTTAGGGCTGCCGGCCTCGGAGGTGTTCCGTCGCCCCGATACGCCCGCAGCGTCAGATAAAGGTTATACCTTGGCGCAAAAAATGGTTGGCAAGGCATGTGGTCTGGAGGGCGTGCGTCCCGGCACTTACTGCGAACCTAAAATGACTACCGTAGGGTCTCAAGACACTACCGGGCCGATGACCCGCGACGAGCTTAAAGACCTTGCCTGCTTGGGTTTTTCCACCGATTTGGTTATGCAATCGTTCTGCCACACCGCCGCTTATCCAAAACCCGTCGACATCGACACACAACATAACCTGCCCGATTTCATTATGAATCGTGGCGGCGTGTCATTGCGTCCGGGCGACGGCATTATTCATAGTTGGCTTAACCGCATGCTGCTGCCCGACACCGTGGGCACCGGTGGCGATTCCCATACTCGCTTTCCAATGGGCATCTCGTTTCCAGGCGGATCCGGCTTAGTGGCTTTTGCTGCGGCTACTGGGGTCATGCCGTTAGATATGCCTGAATCGGTACTGGTACGCTTCAAGGGCGAAATGCAGCCAGGCATCACGTTGCGCGATCTCGTGCATGCAATCCCCTACTATGGCATTAAGGAAGGGTTGCTGACCGTTGAGAAGAAGAACAAAAAGAACTTCTTCTCGGGCCGCGTGCTCGAAATCGAGGGGCTGGACACACTTACCGTCGAGCAAGCATTCGAATTGTCTGACGCTTCTGCGGAGCGCTCTGCTGCAGGCTGTACCATTAAACTCAGTGAAGATTCAGTTGCCGAGTACTTGCGTTCGAACATCACTCTATTGCGCTGGATGATCGCTGAGGGCTATGGCGATGTACGCACCTTAGAACGCCGCGTACAAAAAATGGAAGAGTGGCTGGCCAACCCGTCGCTTATGAGTGCTGACCCTGACGCCGAATACGCGGCTATCATCGAAATTGATTTGGCGGACGTTAAAGAACCCATCGTGTGTTGCCCAAATGATCCAGACGACGCGCGATTGCTTTCCGAAGTCGCCGGCGACAAGGTCGACGAAATCTTTATTGGTTCGTGCATGACCAATATCGGCCACTTCCGCGCGGCGGGTAAACTACTCGACGAGGCAGAAGCCGTAAATACACGCTTTTGGATCTGCCCACCCACACGCATGGACGCCCATACCTTGATGGAAGAGGGCTACTACAACATTTACGGACGCGTTGGCGCACGTACCGAAATGCCGGGATGCTCATTATGTATGGGCAATCAAGCGCGGGTTATTGCGGGCACTACCGTACTGTCCACATCGACGCGTAATTTCCCGAATCGGCTTGGCGATGGTTCTAACGTTTATCTGACTTCCGCTGAACTGGCTTCGGTGGGTGGCATTCTAGGCAAACTGCCTACACCTGCTGAATATATGGAATACGCGTCTAAAATCGACTCCATGGCTTCCGAGATATATCGCTATATGAACTTCGATCAGATCGAGTCGTTTCAGAAATCTGCAGAACAAGGCAAGCTAATCGCCGCGCAGCAGATCGTTGAGGTAGCCTAACTAAGTTGTCTGTGCAGCGCGTGGACGCCACCGAGCTGAGCGTCCGCAGCTGCTTTCATAAATAGTCCAGTAGTTCCCACGCCGTATTCAACTGCACCCTCGGCGCGGTCAGCATAGAAGCGTCCTGATTGCTGCCTGCATCCGGAATGTGAAAAACCCTTAGGCCCGCTTGGGCGGCTGCCAGCACCCCAATGTGCGAGTCCTCGACCGCCCAACTTACCTCTGCAGCCACATTCAACTTATGCACTGCCAAGAGGTAGGGATCAGGCGCCGGTTTCGTTCTCCCGGCCTCATCTGCACAAACAAAATGTTGAAAGAAACCGAGCAACCCAGCCTCCAGCAAGTGCTGATTACACACCTCTCGGCGGTTCGAAGTCGCTATGGCGAGGGGAATCGAATATTCCGAGAGGCGCTCAAGAACGGCCACCACACCTGGCTTTACCTCGATTGGATGAACGCGCGTGTGCTCGTTGAAGCGCTGGCTCCAGCTGTTGTGCAGGGCGACATGGTCGTAACGCTCGCCATATGCTGAGGTCAAAATTTCCTCTGTCTCAGCATGACTAGTGCCGATACAGCGGTCATAAACCTCGGCTCGATAGTCAAATCCCACATCAGAAATCGCTCGGGCAAAGGCAGCACGAGCGGGTGTCTCGGTATCTAATAAGGTCCCGTCCATGTCAAACACTACGGCTTGCGGCAGATTAGACGGCGTGCTCACAACTTTTGATCATCAGCTGGGGTTTCACCGCCGCCTCGATGATACAGTGCCGAGCCACAGCGCCAACAAAAGCTTGCCTCGCGCGAATGACCTTCAGCCGCGCACTCTGGGCAGGTGCGCGTATTGGCTTGGCGGCGGTTAGCCTCATTCAGCTCTAGGGTAACGATGCCTGTCGGCACCGCAATAATCCCGTAGCCCATGATCATTATGAGGGCCGCAATGAATTGGCCAAGAGGGGTAATAGGCGCTATGTCGCCATACCCAACCGTAGTCATAGTCGTAACCGCCCAATAAATACTAAGTGGAATGCTGGCGAATTCGGGATTGCGGCCACCCTCCACTAAATACATTAGCGAGCCAAACACCACCATCAGCGCCATAACCGAACAGATAAATACGGTGATTTTTCGCCGACTCGCTGCCAACGCCTGCGTAATCAGCTCGGCCTCGCCTACATAGCGCACCATCCGCAAGACTCGGAACACTCTGAGCACCCGCAACACACGGATCACCAAAAAGTACTGAGTGCCCTCAATCCAGAGGCTGAGCAGCATAGGCAAAATACCCATAAGGTCGACAACACCATAGAAACTTCTGGCGTAAGACCATCTGTTTTGTATCGACCAAAGCCGCAGCCCGTATTCAACCGCGAAGACTGCGGTAAAGGCCCACTCTGCAACATAAAGCCAGTCGCCGTGACGGGCATGAATTGCCGGAACGGAGTCCAGCATCACTAAGACCACGCTGGCGAGGATGAACACAATTAAGCCAACATCAAACGCCTTTCCGGCCCGGGTTCCAGCTTCAAAGATGACGATTCGGACAGTATCTCTGAATGGAGGCGATTCTTTTTGCTCGGTGCTCAACAGCGTTCTCCGGTATCAACGCTGTTTTTCACACATCGGCCAAGCAAAAGCAAACCGCTGTCATCCAGACCAGGCGTCCCATTTCGTTACTTAATGACACAATTTCAAACTGGTAATTTTTTGAGCAATCTAATTCTTTTTTGTGTAGCATTTGTTTACTTTTAGTGCGCTTTTTTAGATCATCTCCACTTTGAGAGATATTGCGATACTGAATACCCGCAGTATTTACCTATAATTATTCATATTTTGGATTACGAAAGAGAAATGACTAGCCAACTTTCAGTTAACGCCTTCAACTATCGACTAACCATGACAAGCATCTTGATCGCATCCGTGATTGCGTTACTTTTTGTATCATCAAGTGTCTCTGCTGAAATGGGCTATGTCGGGGACGACGTAGTGGAAATCCAGAGAGTTTCGCAGGGCAAATTTCGCTATCCAAGATCGGCGGCACGTCGAGAGATAGAGGGAGAGGTGACAATAGAATTTAACGTCGGCATCACTGGTGAAGTCGTCGATGCGTTCGTTGTGGAGGCCACTCCGCCTAACCGTTTTGAAAAAAATGCGTTGAAATACGTTCGCTCATGGGTCTACGAGCCATTAAGGTTAAATGGCGTCCCAACCGAGGTGCAGCGGATAGAAACAAAAGTGATCTATCGACTTCAGAACTAGCGTCGTGGCTGGCCAGCTTCGCCGGCTAATCGCTGATCCCGGGGTCATTATTAGGAGTGGTATACTCTAGTGCTAATCAGATATCAGATTCTGGCCGCAGTTACTTTGTCTTGCGTGGCCATTGCGCTAGTAATGGGCATCGGACTCAGCCGGCAGATCACCACCCAGGAAGACACTCTTTCCACTACTAGCACTACCTTATTCGACGCCTCCTGGTCGAATACGAACGAAAGCAGCTTCATAACTTATTTAGAGAAGTGGAATCCTGACGGCTTTTCTAACGATTATATTGACCGCTTTGGTCCACGCGCCGATCTAAACGAATTCGACGAGCCTGAATTAGGCATTCTAAATAAAGCCATCGCCGAGAGAGACGGCGATTTTGTCGATGATCTAGTGAGCTACATGCTCGAGTCTGAATTCGATGAAGGCTACCTGAGTTTCAGCATCGTTTATGCACTCGACGGTGAACGCTTATTTTGCGGCTCGGCTTTCGATTACGGCGTCGACCCCTGCAGCAATTCCGCAGTAATAGACTTTCAATCCCCCTTGAATACATTCTTGCAGCGGACTGTTCGAGCAAAACGACAGATCGTATTCGTCGACGACCTCGGCGGCGAAGAAGCGTCAACGATCAATCAAGCCATCGTCTTTCCGGTAAAAAACGCGGACCGAGAGATCATCGGTGTAGTTGTCATAGCGCGAAATATGTTCTCAAACATCGAATTGTATGAGGAGCTTTATGAGGTGCGCGCAGCCATCATCACTCCCGATTACGATCTGTCGCTTGAGGATTACGATACAGTTGAAGAAGGCGTGTTTGGCATCAACGATGTAGATGCATTAATCGACGCCGCAAAGGGCGCCATGCAAGCTCAGGTAGGTCGCTCGATCTTCACTGAAAACCTTAAAGACCAAGGAGCTTCAGTTACTGTGCTTTCACTGAGCGACTATCTGCCGGGCGGGCGCGCTAACCTGGTGGTGTTCCAAGATCAGAAAGAGCAATACGACGCCCTAGAATCGACTACTCAACTGGTTTACTCGGTTGTCACTGCGCTCATCATCTTCATAACTTTAGGTGTCATTTACATCACGGCTAAAGCCTTCGCTGGAATTACTTCGGCGATCAGTGTCCTGCAGTCTTTGACAAACGACGAGCTCGATGCGCAGATGCCGCCGCGAAAGGGACTCCTTGCGTCAGATTCCGACGAAGTTGGGCAGCTTGCAACCTCTCTGGAAAGTTATCGAGCGACTCTGCTAGAGAATCATGCCAATGCAGAGGATCGATACCAACGCCGTCGCCAGCGAGACCAAATAATCCTTGAAAAAATGAGCAATCTGGCCGAGCAATTGGACGGCGAGGCCAAAGAACTCATGGTTGGCGATATCGCTCGAATGAAGGAATTATCCGAACAGGAATCAGAAAATGATCGTGAGGATTCTTCCATTGAGATGATGTCCCTCGCATTTACCCGCATGTCCGATGAAGTAAATCAGCTGATCAAGGCCAAAACCGAGGATATGGAAGCCGCCAGAGACGATGCTATCAGCGCAAACGCCAATCGCGCTCAGTTCTTCAATAACATGAGTCACGAACTGCGCACCCCACTAAATGCTGTGTTGGGCTATTCAGAGATGCTGCAGGAAGAATGCGAGGACATGGGCTATGACGACCTGCTGCCTGACATTGAGCGGATCAATACCTCCGGCCGACACCTGCTTGCCCTGATCAATGACGTTTTGGATCTATCGAAGATCGAAGCCGGCAAAATGGAAGTATTCCCAACCAACTTCGATATCGAAAACGTGGTGGAGATGCTCACAGCAATCAATACGCCATTGTCGGAGAAAACTGGCAACGCCTTTGTGATCGATCAAGATCAGATCTCCGGCACCATGTACTCTGACGAAACTAAATTGCGTCAGATCCTTACCAACTTCCTCAGTAATGGTTTTAAGAATACTGAGAAAGGCACCGTTACACTGCGTATCACTTCTGAAACTGACGCCGATGGCGGCAATCGAGAAATGATTCGCTTCTCGGTAATCGATACAGGTACGGGTATACCACCAGAGGCGCTTGAAACGCTGTTCGACGAATTCACCCAAGTGCAAACCTCGACTATGCAAAAGGCTGCTCAGGTTCAAGCCAGTACCGGCCTTGGATTAGCCGTTACGAAGAAGCTCGCAGAAATGATGGGTGGAACTGTGGCTGTGACCAGTGAAATGGGCGTAGGCTCCGACTTCTCACTGATATTGCCTCGCAACATCGGTGGCGACGAGGAAGACCTAGAGGCCATTGAGGATCTACAGACAGTGGATTCAGAGAAGCCCTATGTCGTATTGATCGATGACGATCCTGCAATTCACGAAGTCGTCAAGCGCACCCTAAATAAAGCGAACATCAATCTTATTGGCACTACTGATGGTGAGCGCGGCCTGCAAATTATCCGCGATAAAAAGCCCGGCTTGATTCTACTCGATGTGTATATGTCTGGGCGTGACGGCTGGTCTATCCTGCGTGAGATAAAGACCGATGAAGAAATAAAGGACGTACCGGTCGCGATGGTCACCCAGTTGTCAGAGGAAAAATTTGCTGAGTCTCTGGGTGCCGACGGCTATTTCACCAAGCCCATCGATCGGGCGGTTTTTGTTCAGGAAGTTAACAGACTGCTGGGTTCGGAGGCCTCACCAGAATCCAAGGTTTTGGTGGTGGATGATGACGAAAATACGCGAGAGTTGCTGAGTCGGATTCTCACGGACGAAGGGTTCAACGCGACTTCTGCGGAAGACGGTGTTGAAGGCCTAGAAGCGATCAAATCAACCCTCGAGGACGAGGATCGGCCGCGCTTGATTGTTCTAGACATCGAAATGCCTCGAATGGATGGTCTGCAATTCCTCGACGCCTATGCAGAACAAGTAGACGAAGAAAAACATGTACCCATCGTGATATTTTCCGGTAAAGATATGTCGACTACTCAACAGGAGATTCTAGATCAATTCGACAACGTCAAAGGCTTTGTGCCTAAGGGCGACATGTCGAACCTGACCTCTTTCATATCTAAATTAAACCTTGACCAAACTGGCTGAGGTTAGTCTGTAAGAAATGGAACCCATCCGAAGAACAACCTTCGACCTCTCGACGTTAAAAAGTCAATTTGGAATACGCAGGCTGCGCTACCTGTTTGTCGTAAATACGCGCAAAAATCCGGTCTTCCCGCTATTCGTCATGTTCGTACTGCTGACGATATTTACCGCTATTGGGATGAGTGCATATTTTTTTGGTCTACTGGATCCGGAATCTTTGAAGGCAGAAGGGATAGCCGCAGATTACGATAACGGATTTGTAGACACATTGTATTGGTCCCTCAAGCATATCCTAGACCCCGGGGCGTTTTCCGAGGACTACTCAGCATCTGGCGCCATTATCGCGATCGGCTTTATGAATACATTGATGGGCCTAATTATCGTTGGCGGCATCATCGGTTTCGTCATTAACCTGATCCAAAGCAGCATGGAAGAACTGCGTCGAGGCGGAACAGCGGTACAGGAGTTCAACCACATCGTAATTCTTGGATGGAACCGGAAAGTGGTCTCCATCCTCCGTTTTTTCGAGGCGTTAAAACAACGCCAACCCATCGTCATCCTCGCGAATACAGACATCGAAATGATGTCCGAAGAGGTGCGATTAGTAGAGCGTAATTTCAAGTACGTTCGCGTTATGCCCCAGCACGGCTCGCCAACCTTAGCAACTGAGCTAGATCGTGTCTGCGTACAAGATAGTCGCGCAATCATCATGCTCGCGGACGAGGGCGCTGTCGGCAATATCCAATCGAAGGATATACCGACGATCAAAACCCTCATGCAGTTGCAGAATCTAGAGTGGAGTAACGGGGTACCGAATACCGTCGTTGAAATCACCGATCAAGACAACGTTGATATTGCGGACATCGCGACGAAGTCTTCCGTTCCTGTGGTCTCCAGCTCCGACTTCGTCAGCAAAACCGTTGTGCAATGCTCCCGCTATTTGGGCTATTCCGCGGTCTACGCAGAGCTATTTTCGTTCGGTAATAACAACATTGTTCTACACAGCGTCAAAGGGTACGAAAACAGGTACTTTGGCGAAGTCGCCCAAGCGTTCAAAAATAGCATTCTCCTTGGAGTGAGCTGGGTAGAAGAAAAAAACGGGGTCGAGCGGCGCACTGCTGTACTCAACCCTGAGCCCGGTTACGAACTATTTGATGATGAAGAGCTGATCATTCTGACCAGCCAAGAAGGTCCTGAAATCAGTAGCCTTCCAACAACCGAGATAGAGCCTCTTATGGATGTAGCGCCATATGAGCGGCCCGTTTTCAATCGGGTGCTTATACTCGGTTGGAACGCGAGCATTATCGACATACTGAGGGAATTCGACGGTCATGCTGTACAAGAGGTCACCGTAACCATCGTCAGCAGTCATTCAGAGGAATTCGTTGAGCGCATATTTAGCGGCAATATGGCCAAGGGTTTGAATCAGGTTAAGGTGACCTATAAAAATTCAGACACGGCCAATAGAGGTGTGCTTAAGAGCCTAGACATTCCCAGCTATGACGACGTGATCGTTCTCGCCGACGAATCGAATCCCGCATACGATCCGGACTCGCGCACTTCACTAACGTTACTAATGATCAGAGAACTTAAAGACGCGTTGGCTGAAGACGAGGAATTTCCTAGCGTTACCGCAGAGTTTTACGACCAAGATACCCGTGCACTATGTGTTGACACGCCATTGACAGACGCGGTCATCAGCCCCGAGTTTGTGAGTATGCAGCTAACCCAATTAGCGCGGCAGCCGATTCTGGCATCCATTTATAAAGAGCTCTTGAGCGCCGGCGGGATAGAGATCGCGCTACGCCCAGTTAATTTATATGTACCCTTAGACCAAGAGATTTCGTTCAGCGAGCTAATTGTTGCAACCCAACAGGTGAATGAAATCGCGCTGGGTATTATGATTGGTACAGGCGGAGACAAACTAACCTTGAACCCGCACAATGATTTACGCTTTCAATTTACAAAAGATGACCAGGTAGCTGTGTTAGCGCAGCAAGTTTATACCTAACGCTAAGGGCTTAATGCAGTAATAAGGGGTACTCATGACCAAAATTCTCATCGTAGAAGATAATGAAATGAACCGAGATATGCTCTCGCGTCGCCTTTCTCGCAAAGGCTATGACATTGAGATCGCGGTAGACGGCGCGGAAGGTTTGGTAATGATGCGTAACAATACGCCTGATCTAGTGCTGATGGATATGGGTCTACCTGTGATGGACGGCTGGGAAGCGACAACCCAAGCCAAGGCTGACCCAGCCATCTCCAGCATTCCAATCATCGCCCTCACGGCACACGCGATGGAAGAAGATAAACAGAAAGCACTGGGCGCTGGCGCCGATGACTTCGACACTAAGCCCGTTAACCTGCAACGACTGCTCGACAAAATCGAGCAAAATCTGGCGTCTTAGCGCGCGCAAGACGTTACGGCGTGCCGCCTAACTGCAGGACTGCTGCTCACTGATTATTCCGCACGGTCTTTAGACCCAATGGACCCATCGCGGCACCCGCGTTTCTTGGGTCGGCCATACCATGCAAGCCCTCTTCGTTTTTCATTACCGAATTCGCATCGCCAATACCAGTGCCATAGAAAGCCGGGATCTCGATTAAATTTTTGTGCCCTTTGGCTTTAAGCAACGCCTTGGTATCTGGCGAAAAAGCGAAGCCTTCATGCATGACCCGATCGGGCTGCCATTGATGATGGAAGCGCGGGCTGGCTACCGCATCAGACAGACTCATGCCATGATCGATTACGTTCATCGCCACTTGCAAGGTAGTAGTAATAATTGTGCTGCCCCCAGGGGAGCCGGTAACCAACAATGGCTTACCTTCTTTGCGTACGATCGTCGGCGTCATCGAACTAAGCATGCGCTTACCCGGTTCGATGGCATTGGCTTTACGCCCAATCAAGCCAAACGCATTAGGACTGTCCTCTTTAGCTGAAAAGTCGTCCATCTCATTGTTAAGTAAGAAGCCCGCGCCGGTAACTACCATTTTGGCGCCGTATGAAAGATTCAGTGTGGTGGTATACGCCACCGCGTTACCTTCTGCATCCATAACCGAGGCATGAGTGGTCTCCGGACTCTCATATGGAATGCTCCCCGCACCGATATCCGCACTAATGCTGGCCTGTGCCGGATCGAAATCACTAAAGCGCTGTTGCGCATAAGTCTTACTGATCAACTGAGCGATTGGCACCGGATAAAAGTCCGCATCGCCAAGGTGCTGTGCACGGTCCGCATAGGCACGACGCTCAGCCTCTATCATTAGGTGGATACTTTCAGCACTGCCGTAACCCATTGCGCTAATGTCGTAGGGTTCCAACATGTTCAGCATCTGCACTAATAAAATTCCGCCGGAGGAAGGCGGTGGCATAGACACGATTTCATGGCCACGATAAGTGCCGCGAATCGGCTCCCGCCAACTCGACCGATAGCCAAGAAGATCTTCGTGGCTGATTAAACCACCGCCGCGCTGCATTTCTGCCACCAATAAATCTGCGGTTGCGCCGGCATAAAAGCCGGCTTTGCCGTCCTTTTGAATACGCCGCAAAGTATTCGCAAGATCGGTCTGCACGAACAGGTCTCCAGCCTTGTAAAGTTCGCCGCTCTTGGAAAACACAGCAGCGGATGCGGGATACTTGGAAAATACCTCTTGGCGTCGTGTGAACTGTCCGGCCAAATCGCGATCTAAGACAAATCCTTCGGCAGCAAGGTCTATCGCAGGTTGCAGGACCCGTTTTCGATCAAGCCGACCATAACGCTCTAAAACATCCAACAATCCAGCCACACTCCCCGGCACCCCAACCGCCAAGTGCGAGGCAGTCGACAGGCCTTTTACCACCTCACCCTCGTCATCCAAAAACATATCCTTGCTGGCCCCTGCGGGTGCCCACTCGCGATGATCATTCGCAACCACGGTGCCATCGGCAAGGTGAATAACCATAAAACCGCCACCGCCAATATTTCCTGCAGAGGGATAAGTCACTGCCAGCGCAAAACCGACACCAACTGCAGCATCAATGGCATTACCGCCGTCGGCAAGAATCTGCGCACCAACCTTGGACGCGAGACCCGATCGCGAAGCCACCATCCCGCCGTCATCCATCACCGCTTTCGGGGCGACGGCATAAACAGGCCCCGCAAGTATTGAGCCGATGAGCAACAGGCTGCTTTGGATTCGGCGAACAAATGATTTCTGCATGGTTTCTAACCTTTTAGTGAGCCGCGAATTTCAACGGGCGGACAGAACGGTGTATCGCTTTGCTGCCCTTGCAAAGAAGTACAATGCACAGATTGTGAACAAAGCCCTGTACGGCGGCAATAGTTTTACCCACATAGCTGGCCTAACAAATATGTTAACTTTATCCACTGCAAAAGACCTGCAAAAAATCCGGCGTTTGGCCTTGAACGCTCAGGGTTTAACACCCGCCAGCGCCTTTGGCCGCGGTTCCGAGGCAGCACGATCAGCGATAGCGCATTTGGGCTATGTGCAGTTGGACAGCATCAGCGTGATCGAACGTGCGCACAATCACACTTGGTTCACTCGGGTGCCAAACTTCAATCCAGATCTGAGTAACCAGATGTTGGAACAAGGTGCCATTTACGAATACTGGGCTCACGCGGCCGCCTACATGCCCATACAAGACTTTCGCTTTTCGCTCATCGATAAAGCCCGCGTACGTAACGGTGAATACCGCAGCAAGTTGCCTAAAGATACCAAGATGATGCGCAAGATCATGCAGCGGATTCGCAGCGACGGGCCAGTGAACACCCGCGACCTTGAATCTCCAGGAATAAAGCGCAGCGGCTGGTGGGACTGGAAACCCGCAAAAAAAGCAGCAGAGCGGCTGTATCTGCAGGGTGACTTAATGGTCTCTTCGCGCGCTGGATTCCAAAAGACTTATGATCTGACCGAACGCGTCTTGCCTGCATCAATCGATACTCGACTGCCGAGTTTGACCGAGTGGGCAAAGCATCTCATTGACGAGCAGCTAAACTGCCATGCTCTGGTCACACTGTCTGGCATCACCTATAGCCGACGTCATGCAGGCCTTAGCAGCGCAGTGCAGGCTGAGGTAGCCAGTCGCCTCGCCACGGGAGAACTGCAACAACTGCAGTTACCAGACGATCAGGTCTATTACCTGCGCCCCGGTCTATTAGATCAGCCACAACCTCGAGTCAGTTCGCACCTGCGCCTACTCTCGCCCTTCGACAACCTTGTTATTCAGCGTGCACGACTGCAATCACTGTTCAACTTCGACTATCAAATTGAGTGTTATGTGCCCGCTGCAAAACGCCGCTATGGTTATTTTGCGCTGCCCATGTTGTACCGAGATCAACTGGTCGGCCGCGTTGATTGTAAAGCCCATCGCGCACAGCGACGTCTGGCCCTGCAGGGAGTGCATTTGCAGTGTCGGACCACAGACATTAATCCGGTCTGCAAGGCATTAGCAGCCGCCTTACCTGATTTCGCCAAATTCCAAGGCTGCGACACCGTCAGCTGCGAACAGGTATCGCCCGCTGCAGCTACACGGGTACTCCGGCACGCCTTGGCGGAATACTTTTAGTCAACAGACATGCGCGGTTGCGCCCATTCAAGCCTGCAACCGCTATACTGCGGCGCTTGCTAGCTTTGACCGCATTATGAGCCTTATTCGCTGTGACAATTTATCCATCGCCTTTGGTGATACGCCGCTTTTGGACGATGCTCAATTCAGTATCGAGCGTAATGAGCGCGTATGCCTGATCGGACGGAACGGCGCAGGTAAATCAACCCTGCTGAAAATTCTCAGCGGCGAACAACTGGCCGATCAAGGCACCGTACAGGCGCCGAGCGGGCTGCGCATCAGCAGCCTCGCACAACAATTGCCAGTGGCAGACGACACTACCGTAATGGACAGCGTACGCGCAGGACTGGCTGACCAATTCCGCCTCATAGATGAGTACACAGAGCTAAGCTCTCGGGCAACCACCGACCAAGATTTGCAAAAACTCGAACAACTGCAGTCTCAAATCGACGCCTTGGGCGGCTGGCAACCAGAACAACAGGCCGAGAGCATAGTCACCCAATTAGCCTTACCCGCAGGCGCCTTGATGGCAGAGTTATCCGGTGGCTGGCGTCGTCGAGTTGCGTTGGCCCGGGCTCTGGTAAACAAACCTGATCTACTGCTACTCGACGAACCCACCAACCACCTCGACATCGCAACCATTGAGTGGCTGGAACACGAAGTGCGCGGCTATGCTGGCAGCGTGGTGTTTATTACCCACGACCGCGCGTTCTTGCAAAAACTCGCAACCCGCATCGTCGAGATCGATCGTGGTCAAGTCATCAGTTGGCCCGGCAATTACGACAACTATTTGCGCTTAAAAGAACAGGCGTTAGAAGAAGAACAAACCCACAACGCCCTCTTTGACAAACGATTAGCTGACGAAGAAGTGTGGATTCGCCAAGGTATAAAAGCACGACGCACACGTAACGAAGGCCGAGTACGCGCACTCAAAGCACTTCGGGTAGAACGCAGCGAACGCATCGAGCAACAGGGTCGCGCTCAGGTTGAAGTGTCTAGCGCGAAAGAATCAGGCCGCAAGGTGCTAGAGGCAAAAAACGTCACGCACAGCTACGGCAACGACACCCTACTCAGCGAGTTCAACTTGCGCGTAATGCGCGGCGACCGAATCGGCTTGGTTGGCAATAATGGCGTAGGCAAAACCACCCTACTGAAGATATTGCTTGGCGAACTGCAGCCGGATCAGGGCAGCGTAACTCTCGGTACCCAACTGAGCGTCGGCTACTTTGACCAGGTACGACAGACCTTAAATCGCGATCAAACCGTTGCATGGAATGTCGCTGAAGGTCGGGATCATGTCACCATTAACGGCGCGGAGCGGCACATTGTTGGCTACCTGAAAAACTTTTTATTTACCCCGCAACGGGCACGCACGCCGGTGCACAAATTATCTGGCGGCGAATGCAATCGGCTGATGCTGGCGAAACTTTTCGCACGCGCTAATAATTTGCTGGTACTCGACGAGCCCACCAACGACCTCGACATTGAAATGCTCGAAGTGCTGGAACAAAAACTGGTGGAATTCCAAGGAACCCTAATCGTGGTATCCCACGATCGAGCCTTTATGGATAACGTGGTGACCAGCACCCTAGTCTTCGAAGCCAACGGCAGTCTCATCGACTACCCCGGCGGGTTTAGCGATTGGGAGGCTCGAGGACGGGCCTTGCGCATTGCTGATGCGCCGGGCGTCGAGCACCAGCCAGCGAGCGCCGAGTCTGAACCCGCGGACGTCCAAGCCGTAGAAACTGACACCAAACCGCAGCCGAAAAAACGTCTCAGCTACAAACTGCAACGCGAGCTGGAACAACTGCCCGAGCAAATCGAAGCCCTTGAACAGCAGGTTGCGGAACTGCAGGCGCAGACCGCCGCTACAGATTTTTTCCAACGCCCATTTGCACAGACCGAACCGATATTGAAAGCGCTGACAGACACTCAAGCAGAGCTCGACAAAACCACCGAGCGCTGGATTGAATTAGAGGAACAAAGCGACTGAGTTACGGCGACAATAAGTCCTCGTCCACCTCGACAACGCCACCGTGATGGCTGCGCAGCAGTAACTGTCCTTGTTGATCGCGATACATAAGCAGACCGTCGAGAAAGTCTACCGGCGCAGCGGCAATGGGCTCTAGGCCCGAACCGTGGCGCACGGTGTAGACCGTCATGTCGTGGCTGACGCACAAATCCAGCTGCGGCTTTGCGCCCAGCGCCGGGGCGTCTAACTTGCCGCGCAGCACCCGCAACACCATCGCGACTGCCATATTAGGCGGCATCATCACATCCTCGGCGATATCACCACCAAACCACTGGGTTAAATACGCGGCTAACCCGCCACTCATGCTCATACCCTTCCACATACGAACGTGATCCAAAGCGTAGAAAATCCCTAGCGCTTCCAAGGGGCGCACGCCTTGCATGTTCTGCGCTGCGCCTTTGAGCAGCAACTCCGCTGTCTCAACACAACGTTCCGGTGGACTGGCATAGCCGCGCAGTTGAATGTCCGCCGTTAACGCGCCACCCATAGCCACCGACAGCTCACGGCCGTGATCCGTCAGCGGGTTGAGCAAGTCATTAATGTCGCGATTAAACTCCCGCGCCGAATGCCGCATCAACAGCACCCCGCGCGCGCTGCCATTAGCAAAATGTTCGTTCACCATTTTTGTGGTTAATTGACCGTAGTCAGTACGGGTATCTGGGTCCGCGGCATCAGCAGTCATCGCATTCCTTGTGGTAATTAGACTTTAAGCATTACTATGTTAGACCAAGCAGCGCTGGGAGTGGCAGCGTTGCAGGATTATCTGGGGAGCTTAAAAGGGGGAGCAAAACATGCAAAGACTCGAGGATAAAGTCGCCGTGGTTACAGGTGCAGGCCGCGGAATTGGCAAAGAGATCGCCCTATTGATGGCATCCGAGGGCGCCAAGATCGTCGTAAACGATTTAGGCGGCAATACCGACGGCACTGGCACCGGCAAGATCGCGGATGACGTAGTGGCAGAAATCCGCGCCGCCGGCGGCGAAGCCGTCTCCAACACGGATTCCGTCGCCGAAGTGAGCGGTGGCGAGGCTTTGGTGCAAACCGCGCTAGACAGCTTTGGCGGCATGGACATTTTGGTCAACAACGCCGGTATCCTGCGCGACCGCACCATTTTCAAAATGGAAGAATCCGACTGGGACGCGGTTATGGCCGTACATCTCAAGGGCCACTATTGCTGCACCCGCCCCTTCGCCAACTACATCCGCAGCGAAAACCGCACCGGTTGCCGCATCATAAATTTTTCTAGCGTATCCGGTTTATATGGCAACTTCGGCCAAGCCAACTACGGCGCCGCCAAAGCTGGCATTGCTGGGTTTTCTAGAGTCATTGCCTTGGAACTGGCGAAATACGGCTGCACCAGTAACACCATTTCACCCGGAGCACTGACCCGCATGACCATACCACTGCGCGAAAACCGCGGCGAGAACGTGGGTGACAGCGACATCGAAAGCGGCGGCCCACAGCACATTGCACCCATTTGCGCTTGGCTGGCCAGCGGCGCCTCGGCCGGCATCACCTCCGAGATCTTTCACACTGGTCGTGGCGGCGTAGCGATCATGCAACAGCCCAAAATCATAAAGCAGTTCAAAAAGCCCGACGGTCTGTGGACGATGGAAGAACTGGACCAGATCGTGCCCCAGCTGATCGACGCAAAAAAAGCCAACGTGGCCGCAGCGGATGAGAGTGGCAAGCCGGTGGAGCTTTAGTCCCGAGACACAATTAACCCAATCAATCCGAATGCCAACACAATGGCAATCGAAACCTAGGGCAGTGATTCAGAAATACCACGCCCAACGCAGGTAGTAGCGGTCGCTGCCGCCTTGGGTAAGGATTTCGCCCTCGGGGCTGATGGTCACTGGCAATGGCGCGAATTCATCGCCCGGGTCTGCATAGCCGCCGATGTAGCCGAACTGCAGCTGCTGGTTTTGCGCCGCGTCCACAGCGATCTGGCCCTGCAGTAGCGCGCTGCCGTCATTGAGGTTGCTGATCACCGACAACGACTGGGTCAGTAGCGGGTGCCATTGGTAACTCGCGCCCACAGCAAGGTAGTCGCGCATAAAGTTGAACACTTCGCCGCGCAGCAACGCTGTTTGCAATTGCGGCGGCAATCGATCTCCGGCTGTGGGCATGCGCTGCATACCAAAGTCGTTGTGAAAGTATTCGGCAAACACATAAGCCATGCGGTCGCGGATCGGGAACGCAACGTCGGCATTTACGATGCCGAGTAAACGCCAACGGTCGCCACTTTGAGCCCCTTGGCGCCAAGCCAGATCCGTGCGGATTACCGCGGGCCCTACGGGCTGGCGCACGCTGAGCCCAACGAAATCCTGATCGTAATGTTTGGCCAAAATCAGTTCAAATTCGCTGTTCAACACATAACCGTGCCACTTCGCCGCGGTGCTGCTGACGCCTTTGCGTATGTGCTGTTGTGGGTCACGCCTAATAACATGCAGGACTTGCAGGTCGTGGCCATTCGGCAGCAACGCCTCGCCCAACACGAGATCGTCACCGCTTTTATAATCTCGATCCACTGCTGTGGGCGCAAACGGATTGAACGGATCTAACGGCTGAAACACGATACCACTGCCCCAGCTGACGGCTTGGCGACCAATGGTGACGCTCCAATCGCCCTGCCGCCACTGCGCGCTCAGGCGATCAATTCTATGCGACCACTGATGGCGCGCTCCAGAATCTGTCTGCCAGGTCATATCCAATAACCGACCGTTGTCATTGGCCGCCACCTGGTCGATTTGTGCGATCGCTGCTTGCCCCCATTGCACTGCATCGCCCGCTTGGAAGGTTGTGCTGTGGTGCAGTTGAAATTGCAACGGGCCAACGGCTTTATTCAACATGATCCGCAGATCACCGCTAGCGTCTGTGGTGGGATTCGCGACCTCGCTAAGCTGCCAATCGGATCCGGGCACATCGGCGGCGGCCGCGAAGCCCTTTAGGCGCGCGTCAACCTGCATAGGCTGAGCCGTGGGCTTAGGCCTCTGCTGACGTCGAGCCGGCCGCGATGCCGTTGCGCTGGTCGTTGTCTCGGCTCGCGCGGTCTGTGTTGGAGGATTCCTCGGCGGCGCCGGCGGTGCACGCTCTGTCCCTTGCCGCAACGGTGCGGCGTTTCGTACCGGTGGCGCTTGCGCCTTCAACGCCAGTGACCATGCGTCTGGGTATTTATCTTGTCGCAGTTGTTGCAGCAGCCGTTGCCGGTTTTGGGTAACGGCTGCTACCGCTACCCGCGTGCGTCCATTCGCGGGCAACAGTCGGACTTGAGCACTTATACCGCGTTGGCGCAAATGGGTTTCTACAACCACTCGTGCCCGTTCCGCATTGGTCTGATCGGCATAGCTGCCAACGATGATGGCATATTCATCGGCCGCAACACTCTGCACCGCAACAACGGCCAGCAAGGCTGTAACAAGGGTATCTGCGAGGGCAGCCAACGTCCTAACCATCGCTAACGATAAGACCGTCCAACAAGTGCACCTGTCGTCCGGCATGGGCCATAACCATGGGGTCATGCGTTGCGGTAATTATGGTCATACCGAGCTCCGCATTGAGCCTACTCATGAGCACCAGCAGTTCTTCTGTCGTGGTCGAGTCCAGATTTGCCGTGGGCTCATCCGCGACCAGCAGCACAGGTTCGGTAACAATCGCGCGAGCGATGGCAACGCGTTGTTGCTGTCCACCGGAAAGTTCCCCAGGCCTGCGATCGCCCAGATCCCAAAGGCCCAGGTTCGCCAACGCCTTTTCAGCACGCTCGCGACGCTGCTGTTTATCA
>ERZ802819.230-NODE-230-length-37942-cov-11.765_pt1 | contig 37942 bp, 37 predicted proteins | sample MGYA00345647_ERZ802819 | MGnify/ENA primary metagenome ERZ802819 (study PRJEB30503, sample SAMEA104212355) | marine metagenome | biome: Westerlies Biome; feature: [SRF] surface water layer (ENVO:00010504) within the epipelagic zone...; material: water...
AAATTGATACAATTAGAAACACCATTACTGGTAGAGCAACAAAAGATAGAGTTTATCTCAATGGATTACTTGATTATTGGACTCAAATCAAACAAGCAGATAAGATATTTATTACTGCTTGTGGAACCTCATGGCATGCTGGACTTATAGGTAAAAATTTAATTGAAAGATTTGCCAAGATACCTGTTCATGTTGAATATGCTTCCGAGTTTAGATATAATAAAACTTTAGTTGATAATAATAGCGTTGTAATTGCTATTTCACAATCAGGTGAAACAGCTGATACTCTTGCTGCAATAAAAAAAGCTAATGAACATGGAGCAATTACAGTTGGTCTTTGTAATGTTCCTGGAAGTTCAGTATCTAGAGAAACAAATTGTGGAGTTTTTACAAGATGTGGTCATGAAGTAGGTGTTGCATCAACTAAAGCATTTACTGCGCAAATAAGTATTCTATATCTTTTAGCACTTAAATTAGCAGCTTCAAATGATTCTATTAGCAAAGCAGCTCTTAAAGCTCATCTAGATTTTGATGACAGCTTAAGAAAAATTAAAAATGTGCTTAAAAAAGAAAATGAAATCAAAAAAATTGCTTTAAAATATAAAAATGCTCATGATTTTTTGTATTTGGGAAGAGGTCTTAATTTTCCTATAGCTTTAGAAGGAGCACTAAAATTAAAAGAGATATCTTATATTCATGCAGAGGGATATCCAGCTGCTGAAATGAAGCATGGTCCCATTGCTTTAGTTGACAAAAATATGCCGAATGTCTTTATTGTACCAAAAGACAAAACTTATGATAAAATCATTTCAAATATTGAAGAAATAAAGTCTAGAAAAGGAAAAATTATTATCATTACAGATTCAAAAGATAAGATTTTAAGAGACCTTGCAAATGATTTAATCCTTATACCAAAAACAAATCATTTCATGTTTTGTCATTTAGCAACAATAGTCCTTCAATTGTTTGCATATTATATAGCAGTTAGTAAAAAACTAAATGTAGATCAACCAAGAAATTTAGCAAAATCTGTAACGGTGGAATAATTTTAAAAAGTGATTTAAATAGGAGAAAATAATGAACGACAAACAGCAAATTGAAAACGTAGTACAACTATATGTCGATAGCATGGACGAATCAAATCCCGATAAAGTAAAACAAGCTTTTCATATCAATGCGAAGGTAGTTGGTTACCTTCATGGAGATTTTATGGAAATGTCAGTAGATGATTTTTCTGGTTTTGTAGCAGCTCAACAACCTTCACCAAAAGAAAAAGGTGAAAATGTGGTTTTAGAAATTCTTTCATGTGAAATACAAGGCGCAACAGCATCAGTAAAAGTTAGAGATAAATATTTAGGTATAACTTTTTTAGATATCTTGTCTTTTATAAAGATTGACAGCGATTGGAAAATCTACAATAAATTGTTTCATGTTGAGAGTGAATAATTAGAACCACAGTTAAAGTATAGAGTGTATACTAAAATCCCTCCACCAATAGTTACTTTAATCTTTGGATTGACTATTTATTTTTCAAAATATTTTTTCCCAGTTTATGCTTTCGACAATAGTAATATAGTCAGCATCATTTTTTTTATATTTGGTTTTAGTGTATTAATAACTGCAATTCAATCATTTAAAAGGCATGAAACTACTATTAATCCACTCAATCCTGACAAAGCTTCCTCATTAGTTAATTCTGGTATTTTTAGCTATTCGAGAAATCCAATGTATTTAGGAATGCTACTTATTTTACTATCTATATCCTTCAAGTTTAATATTTCAGGAGGTATTTTTATAAGCTTTCTATTTAAAATCTATATCACAAAATTTCAAATAATACCAGAAGAAGAAGCAATGGTTAAGCTATTTGGTGAGGAGTTTATTGCATACAAGAATCAAACTAGGAGATGGATTTGATATGAATGCTTATTTAATGCTTATCGGAGCAATTATATTTGAAGTTTTAGGGACAATGCTTCTTCCTGCATCTCAAAGTTTTACAAAAACGTTACCTACCACTATTTTAATTATTTCATATGGACTATCTTTTTACTTTCTTGCCCTTGTATCTCAACAATTACCCTTATCAATCATATATGCTTCATGGGCAGGACTTGGAGTTTTTTCTGTGGCGATACTTAGTTATTTTTTTTATAAACAAACATTTAATTGGCAGATGATTCTTGGATTATTCTTAATTGTAGTCGGTGTCACTATTGTTAATATTTATAAAACGGAGATATAAAAATGAATAAAATTTTAATACTACCATTTTTTTTCGTATCTATTCTTTGTGCGCAGCAAATGCAAAGCTATGAAGGGACTGTATTTGGCACCCTAAATAATAATACTGAAGCAAGAATTATTAAGGAATACTATGATGATCTTAATATAAGTATAAAAATAGAGCGTACAGTAAAAGGTAATATGAATCATGGTATATATAGAGATTACTACGAAAATGGTCAAATTCGCACTGATGCTAATTATTATAATGGTGAATTAGATGGACCTTACATTTTTTATCATGATAATGGTGAAATTTATGTGAAGGTTAATTATAAAAAAGGAGATTTAGACGGTCTTGTAACTTTTTATAAACCAAATGGAAAGGTTTTAGAAAAAATCATGTATGAAAATGGAGCTCCACTTAAAAAAAGATTAAGATAGCTCTATTTTATGTTTCCTCAGATAATTCATTATTCACTCCATTTTTTTACTCCTTTTCTTTTTGGAAAACTTTTCTTTAAACAGCATTGGTGGTATGCAAGCTTACTCATGCTTTCAACGATGCTAATTGATTTAGATCATTTATTAGCAAACCCTATTTTTGATCCTAATCGTTGTAGTGTAGGGTTTCATCCACTACATACTATATGGGCAGCATTTTTGTATACTGGAATGCTATTCATACCTTCATGGAAATGGCGCGCAGTTGCCTTCGGTTGTTTGTGGCATCTATGTACAGATTTAATTGATTGTCTGATTTAATATTTTTATAATGAATCCTATGAAAAAAATACTTTTTATTCTGTTTATTTCGTTAGTAATAGCGCAAAATTCTAATGATGAATATCTTCAGTTTGAGCTAAACAAAGCTGTAGCAGATATCAACAGTAAAAAATTCAATAATGCCATTAATAGGATTGAGAAAAATGACTTCTCTAATTCAATATTATTAAATCATGCTTTAATAATCAAAATGAAAGCTTTTCATGGTAATGGAGATCTCGAAAAAGCATTATCTATTAAAAAAAATGTTAGTATCCATGCATTAGAACCTAATCTTAATACAATATATAACTTAGAAATGGGGGATATCTTTTCAGAAATGGGATTTTTTAATAAGTCTTTCGAACACTACTTACTTGCTAACAAAAGTAATATTGATTCAAGATCTAATAAGCGTATTAATCAGCGATTTAAAAAATTAGTGAGAATGGAATTAGATGAGCAACAAATTGGTCTATTATTATTGACTGAGGATAATATTATAAATAAAAATATTTTGATGCTAGCACAGTCATTTTCAATGGCAAGAAATAATTCAACAAATTTGAAAGATGTATTTTCCTCGATTGATTATAATATGCTTCCAAGAGAATTGAGATCTTCTCATCGATACCTTAGAAAGAATATTTCAACTAGTAATTCATTTGGATTAAAAATGGGAGTAGTACTACCATTGACTGGTGAGAATTCATTGCAGGCAAAAGCATTTCTATCAGGATTACAAGAAGGGAATGAGTTGTCAAATAACAGCAACAAAATTCAATTTATTGTTGTAGATAACTATGGAAAACAGTTAAACACTGTACGTGCATGTAATGACTTAGTCAATTTTCATAAAGTAGATGCTATTATTGGGCCATTGTCAGATGAAAACTTAATATCTGCTGCTACGGCATTATCTAATTCTGACATTCCTATTTTTGCACCAAATTCAAATGATGAAAGTATTCATTCAATCAATAAAAATGTTTATCTGCTAGATTCATCTTTAGATACTAAAAACCAAGTCCTCGCAAATCATGTTGTTAATAATCTTAATTTAGAAAAAGTAGCAATTATTGCTCCAAGAACGAAAGAAGGAATTAATGAAGTAGATTCTTTTTTGAAAGAAATGGATAGATTAAATAAAGAGCCTGTTTCAATTCAATGGTATGAAAATTCTGACCCAATTGATCTAAGAAGTTTATTTAAAGATTTACGTGAAATTGCTTGGGAAATTAATGCTCAAGATGAATATCAAGAATTTTTAGGAGTTGATATTGATCTTTTAGATTCAATGTTTAATGTGGAAGCGGACGAAGTTTATGATATTTTTGATATTCAGGAAGATGAAAGTATCGATTCTACTAAGGTTGTTTTAGAGTCAATTGATGGAATATTTTTTCCTTTAGCAGATGAAGGATTAAAATATGTTGGTGCACAAATTTCCTTATCAAATCTTCAAACACAGTTGCTTGGAAACGACTTATGGTTAGATTTAGATTTTATCAATCAAGAGACCATCTCTCCTCATATATCAGGAATGTATTTTGTTAGCACATTTAATCCTAAATATAGAATTGGCAACGAGTTCGATTATGATCCAAAACTAAATAACCTGTTTCATTATGGATTAGATTTTGCTCAGTTTATTATAGAAGTAGAAAATAAGAATAATAGCTTCTTCTTTTTCAATGAAAGCAAACCAAATAAATTATCTAATACAAGATCGTTTGATTTTAGTAATGGCATGGTCAATCAAGGTGTAAATATATTACAATATTCAAATAGACGTATTTCCAAAACGGCTATAACTGAATAGTCTTTTATGTGGATTGATTATTCAAAAGAAATTAATATAAAAAATCTCAATATCATTTTTAATACAGATAACATGTCTCCAGCAATTGGTAGCAAACCTATAGTGCAAATGGATCAAACACATTCAAGCACAGTTAATTTCATTTATGGAAATAAGCAAATATATAAATCTACTGATGCACTCATTACATCAAATAGAGATATTGCTTTGCAAGTAAAAGTAGCAGACTGTATGCCCATTTTTATTTTTGATAAGAAATCATCTTTCTTTGGAGCTATTCATGCTGGGTGGCGTGGTCTAGCAAATGGAATTATTGAAAATAGTATAGAATTGCTTAAAAAAAAGGATTTCAATCTAAGAAATATTAAAGTCTTTATTGGTCCATCTATTAGTAAAAGAAATTTTGAAATTCAAAACGATGTAATGGAATATTTTGATTCTAAATTTTCCATAGTAAAAGATGGAAAGATTTTTTTAAGTTTACAAGAAGTTGCAATAGATAAATTTGCTTCTTATGGTATATTAGACATTTTGAATACTAATGAATGTACGTATGATAATTTGAATTATCATTCATATAGAAGAGATAAAACAGATAAAAGGATGAAAGGATGGATTTACTACAATGAATGAATTAATTAATTATATGATTCTAGGTTTTGTTCAAGGTGTAACTGAATTTTTTCCTATAAGTAGTTCTGGACATCTAGTACTATTTGAAGATTTTTTAGGTATTAATAATGCAGGAGCTTCTGCTGAAATTATTGCGCATTTTGGTACACTGTTTAGTATTATCCTATTTTATAGAGCCACATTTTTTTCAAGTAAAAATTCTGATGACTTCTTCAATATAAATACTTTAAAAATGCTTATAGTCTCTACTGTACCAGCTGTTTTATGTGGTTTATTTTTTGATTTAGAAATATTCTTTAATTATAGTTTTGTTAAAACTGCATTACTGTGTAATGGAGGATTTTTAATTGCATTAAGTGGACTAAGGGATATAATGAATAACTCTACAACATTTGAAAATCCATCTCAATGGAAGTGGGATTATAAAACTTCATTATTTTTAGGTTTATTTCAAGCATTAGCAATGTTACCAGGAATATCAAGATCGGGAATGGTTATCAGTTATGGGTTATTTATAGGTCTAGAAAAAAAGAAAATCATTCAGTATGCCTTCTTTATGGCCGTTCCTGTAATTCTTCTATCAATTGTTTATAAAATTTTATTTTCTGATGGCTTTGAGGCACTTGCTTTTGAGTCCGGTGTTATCTTATTTATTTCATCATTTATATTTGGTTACTTTAGTTTAATATTTTTAATAAAGTTTCTTGAGAAATATAGTTTTGCTTGGTTTGGATTGTACTGCATAATTATTAGTTTAGTCTTATGATCGAAATCATTTTTACATTATATCTTCTTCTGATTATTTTTATCGGCTTATTGTCAAATAGATTTGTTGCATCTCAATTAGATTTTTTACTAGCCGGTAGAAGACTAGGTCCTTGGGTTACAGCATTCTCAGAAAGAGCCTCTGGAGAATCGGCATGGCTTATTTTAGGACTACCAGGAGCAGCTATTGCCGTAGGGTATGGTGAAATCTGGGCGGTAATTGGTATCACTCTTGGCATTATCTCATCATGGTTTCTAATCGCAGAAAAGCTAAGGTACGAGACTGAAAAATATGAAGCACTTACTGTTCCAGAATATCTTCACAAAAAATTTAATGATTCATCGGGCATTATAAAGCTGACATCAGCTATTATCATCGGCATATTTTTTACTTTTTATGTATCCGCACAATTTCATGGGTCGGGAAAAATATTGAATACAATTTTTGGAATTGATCCATTACAGGGGATTACATTAGGTGCATTTGTAATCATTTTATATACAATTATGGGTGGCTTATTAGCTGTTGCATGGACCGATCTTCTTCAAGGTATTTTAATGATTGGTACTTTAGTTATTTTGCCAGTTGTAGGATTAATTGAATTATCATCTCTTGAACAACCATTATCTGAGCTATTAGTGAGCAAGGATCCTGCAAAAAGCTCTTTATTTGCGGGTATGACGGGGCTTGCAGCTTTATCAGTAGCAACTGGAGGCTTGAGTTGGGGTTTAGGTTATTTTGGACAACCTCATCTACTTATCAGGTATATGGCTATTAGTTCAGTTAAAGAAGTAAAAAAAGCTAGATGGATTGCTTCTTTGTGGGCTATTCCAGGGATTTCAGGTGCATTTCTAATAGGTATTGTAGGAATGGCATATTTTGGAGAAGATTTCTTTATTGGAAAAGATCCAGAAATTATTATGCCTTTACTTGCACAAACATTATTACCTGGATGGTTAGCTGGTTTATTAATTTCTGGAGCAGTAGCAGCAATGATGTCTACTGCGGATTCGCAATTATTAGTATCAACATCAGCTATTAGTGAAGATTTAGGTATTAATGCTATTAAAAAAAGAAAAGAATCAGATACTCTACTGAATACCAGAATTATTACAGTTCTCTTGGGTATATTTGCTTATATCGTAGCAATGTATTCTGAATATTCAGGTAATACCATCTTTAGCATTGTTAGTTTTGCTTGGAGTGGTCTTGGTTCATCATTTGGTCCAGCTGTATTATTAGCTTTATGGTGGAATAAAACAACAAGAGAAGGAGTAATTTCAGGTTTATTTACGGGGGCTATTACTACGCTAATTTGGGGAAGTAGTCCTTATTTAAAGTCAATTGTTACTGAGCGACTAAGTAGTTTTGTTTTTGCTTTTCTTGCTATAGTTATTGTAAGTAAATACAAAAAAACTACTAAGACTAACACAGGAAGTTCTAAAAATTCTATCTTACAATCTGGCAGTTACGGTGTAGTTGTCGAAGAAACTGAAAAATAGTATTATATGATTAAGGCCATACAAGCAATCCAAGAAATTAGAAATAATCCAAACAATAATTATCTATTAGTTGGAGACAGCGACTTTCTATATTTATACCTCAAGAAAATAATTAAGGAATCAAACACAGATTTAATAGAAACAAAACTGTTTGATTGTTCAGATAAATCAACCTCTCAGCAAGATATATTAAATACATTAAATGCTATTGACTTATTTGCAGATAAGAATTTTATTGTTATTAAAAATATCAATAAGATTTCAGCCAAGAATAAGGATGCCTTTAAAAGTGCATTATCTAATAAAGAAAATCCCAACAGAATCGTATGTGTTGATCATAGTTTTCTAGGTTTTGACTATGGAACAAAAACAAATTTTATTAAAAATAGCTCAACTAAAGATATTAGTGATTTGTTTAGCGTTGTTGATATTACTACGCCATTCGAAAGTGAAATGATTAAATGGATTAAGATATTTTCCGATGATTTAGGATTTAAAATGACACGAGAGATTGCAAATAGCTTAATTGATATATTTGGTACTAATTTTTCGGCAATTTATAACGAAATTTCCAAGCTAAGTATAATTGCAGAAGACATAGATGGTTCTAAAACTGAATGGTTAGATAGTTTCTATGATTGGAAAAAGAATAAGCAAATATGGGAGTTTAATTATGCTGTATGCGATAAAGATGTAGATAAGGTTTTACAATTTGGATCATCCATTATAAATCAATTCGGATTATTGTATATGATAAATTCTCTTTTCACAATATTTGAAGCATTATTTTATGCAAAATTAAATAATGGAACAATTACGGATAATAGTCGTAAGACTTTAAGAGGTAAAATTGTAAATAAAATTTCTTCATCCTCAAACAAGTATACTTTAGAAGAAATTGAAACAAGTATTAAGCTTTTAGGCGCATTAGATAAAAAAATTAAAACAAGAAATATTATAGATGAATCAGAATTTACAAACCTTATCAGTGGAATCTTCAGATATGAATAATCCTTTCAAGTTAACTGACGAAAAGTTAATCGCTAGATTTCAAGATGGAGATATTAATGCTTATAATGAACTAGTAGATAGGTATAAAGATAGGCTACTAAATTTTGTTTTTAGATATTTTAATAACAGAGAACAAGCTGAAGATGTAGTACAGGATACATTGATTAAACTTTATACTCATGCAAGCTATTATAAGAACATTGCAAAATTTTCTACTTGGATCTACACAATAGCAAAAAATAATGCACTAACAGAATTAAGAAAAAACAAAAGGAAGCGAACTGATTCATTATGGACAAATGAAGGCAAGCCAATTGAGATAGAAATGAAAGATGAATCATTAGAGCGTACTGTACATAATAAGATAGCAGTTGAAGAATTAAATAAATACTTAGATGAAATACCTGAAAATTTCAGAATAGCAGTGGTGTTACGAGATTTCCAGGAACTTTCTTATGATGAGATTAGTAAGATACTAGAAATACCAATTGGAACTATCAAATCTAGAATTAATAGAGGTAGAATTCAGTTGAGTGAAAAAATGAAACATTTTAAGGAGCAGTAAATGGATTACAATAAATTTGAAGATAGAATTTCTCGCTGGATTGAGAACGATATGGATGTAAAAGAAAGAAGAGAATTCGAAAAATTCTTGTCTGAGCATCCCGAGTATCAATTAAAAGTAGATGAAGTGCGCAATGCTATCTCTACCATGAATCAAGCTCAAGATTTAAAGGTTTCATCTGACTTTGATAGTAAGCTAAACCAAAAAATAGAAGCATTAAGTCTAAATAAGAGTGTTAAAAAAAGCCTTTTTGGATTTTCTAATCAAAACTTTGCATATCTAACTCTTGCTCTAGGAACAATTTTTATATTAACCTCTTTTCTAATGCAATCAAACTCAACATATATGTTTGCTGATCAGGAATTAGATAAAAAAGAACTAATTAGCCCTGCAGACTCTTTAGAATCCAAAGAAGAAATGGATGATATGAAACAAATTGATCTTTTGAACAATATTGATGGATCCTTTGTAAACGATCAAGAATACTAGCATAAAGTCAGAGTTATATTATTTTTTTAGTTTAGTTTAACAAAATTGAATATATCCATACTCCTATGTAATTTGCATCCGTATGTATAAAAAATCTAATATCGTCATATTATTTTTCCTTTTTGTATGGAGTTGTAGTATTCCAAGTACAAATATTGAAATGAATTCAGATTCTACTGAAATTAAATCAGATAAAATTTCTGAAGAAAATATACAAGACCTATCTGGTATTCAGTTTTTCATGGACGGTATGATGTTTATGGAGCAGGGTGAATATTCAAGAGCAATTATTGAATTTCAAGAAGCCATCGAGAAAGGTTCTAATTCGGCAGAAGTATATCATTCTATTTCAGAAGGATACTGGATGATCCAGAAATACGAAAAAAGTATTAGCTATGCTCAAAAGGCGATAGAAAAAGATCCTATAAGTTCAGATTATAAAATATCTTTAGGAAAAAAATATATTGCTTTAAATGATCTTGAATCCTCACTTGACATTTTTGAAGAATTATCAAAAACTGATACTGATAATGCTGAAATTTTATTTATTATTGGTGATTTAAAATCCGAGTTAAATGATATAGATGGTGCTTTAATATACTATCAAGAAGCATATGATAAAGATAATAGTCTAACTTTAGCCCTTGAAGTAGCTGCTAAGTTAGCCATTGATGCAAATCATAGAGATAAGACGCTTATCATAAAAAAACTATTGTTGTCAGACCCTAGTAATCCTGAATATTTAAAACTATATATCGAATCAATATCACAAATAAATAGTTTGGATGAAATAGAGTCTTTGTTAAGTAACAAAGAGCTTCAATCGAATCCATTTATCAATAATCTATATAATCAATTAGCATATCAATATCTAAGAAATGGATACTATGATCAATCTGAAGAGTTTTTTGAAAGATCATTGGAAATCAATAGTACAGATCGATTCGCATTATATTATTTATCTACATTGTATCGGGAATCTGGAAAGTTTGATCAGTCTATAGAATTATCAGAAAAACACATCAATTCTTATCCCGAAGATAAAGAGGGTTATATAAATAAAAGTATTTCATTATTAAGTCTACAACGATTTGATATGGTGGTTGAGGAGCTTTCGATTGCGTTAAAAATATTTCCAGAAGATTTTGAAGTAAATTATTTCTTAGGCCTGGCATATTATTCATTGAAAGAGTTTGTTAATGCAGAAGATTTTTATAAAAAAGCTTTATCTCTTGATACTAATTCGATACCAGCGATGCATGCATTAGCTATGGTATATGATCAGAATGAAAAATGGGATCAATCAGATAAACTTTATACAGATCTTATTACGATTAATACTAAAGATGCTCAAGCTTATAATAACTATGCATATAGCTTAATTGAGAGAAATGAAGATGTGGAATATGCTTTAACGCTTGCAAAGAAAGCAATTGAGCTTAGTCCAAAAACATCATCCTATTTAGATACAATTGGTTGGATTTATTTTAAACTAAATGATTTTGATAAAGCAAAGGAATTTATTGGTGAAGCAATAGTATATGATGACACTAGCTCAGTAGTTCTTGAGCATTATGGAGATGTGCTAATAGAATTAAATGAAATAGATGAAGCATTGATTTTTTATAAAAAGGCCCTTGAGCTAGATGAAGAAAATATGAAATTAATAGAAAAAATTTCAAATCATAATTCTAGAGCATTAAATGAGTAAATGGAAAATATTTATACTATTAATTTTAGCTGGTTGTTCATCAAATAAAAATTTTGTTTCAATAGATAGTGCAAATCATGCGACTATTGAAGTATTAGAGAAAAGTTATTCAAGAGCTTTTGGATCTGGAAAGTTAATAGGAAAAGGAAAGTCAAATTTTTCATCCAATTTTGTTTTCGAATCTAAAGATGATTTCTCATATATTGTTTTTAAAGATATTATAGGTAGAAAATTATTCCTAGTTGAGATTGATGGAGATAAAACACGATATATTGATATGAGAAAAAATAAAGAAATAAATGTAGAAGACTTCAATAAATTTTTGCCTATAGCTACAAAATTTGATTCAAATACCTATAAAAGATTATTGTGGGGTACTCCAAATGTTTTTAGAGATCTTCAGATTAAAACCAGAAATGTTTTTTTGATATCAACGAAGTTAATTAGTGTCGATGGTAGTAACTTCTTGGACGAGCTAACATTTTCTTTAAATAATGATAAGCAAAAATATACAATACTTTTTACAAGAAGAAATTTTGAGATATAAATGAAACTGTCTATAATTATCCCGATGTATAATGAGCAAGAGTCCTTAGACGCCTTGTTTATGGAGTTGTCAGGTTTGTTTAGTCAAGAAGCTAAAACAGAAATTATCTTTATCAATGATGGATCTTCAGATAATACATTAAGTATTCTTGAATCTAAAATTAAGAATTATCCTAGTTGGAAAGTAATCAACTTATATCGTAACTACGGGAAGTCTGTTGCTCTGCAAGCAGGATTTGATAATTCAAAAGGCGAAATTATAGCTACCATGGATGCAGATCTTCAAGATAATCCTAAAGAAATTTATAACTTAATTAAAGAGTTAGAAAAGGGATATGATGTCGTTTCAGGTTGGAAAAAGAATCGAAAAGACCCATTAGAGAAAAAAATAGCTTCTAAAATCTTCAATTTTTTTGTTAGAGTTTTTAGCGGTCTTAAAATACATGACTCAAATTGTGGGATAAAAGTTTTTAAGAGAGAAGTGACTGAGATGCTTACATTGTATGGCGGAAGACACCGATATATACCTCTTTTAGCTCATCAAAAGAAATTTTTAATATCAGAAGTTGTTGTTGATCATAGAGAAAGAGAATTTGGAGTTTCTAAATATGGCGTAAAACGCTATTCAGATGGATTTTTTGATTTTTTAACAATATTGTTTTTAGGTAAATATATGGATCGTCCACTACATTTTTTTGGGTCTCTTGGATTTGTTTCATCATTGCTTGGAATAGGGATTGAAATTTATGTTTTATATCTCAAATATATTCTACTTGATTCATTTCAGCAGCATATAGCTTTAATAATATTAGGAGCAATCTTGATTATTGTTGGACTTCAACTTTTTACTTTTGGTTTAATGGGTGAGTTGATTGTTAATAAAAAATATAAAGACAGAAATTATATCAAAGAAATAATTGAGTAGTCGATTAAAGATTGTTACTATAGGGCCATTTCCACCTCTAAGAGGAGGAATTTCTGATTTTCATGAATCTCTTGTTAATCAAATAAGTAAGAAAAGCGATGTCAAAGTTTTAAATTTTAAATCTTTATATCCTAAAATATTGTTCCCTGGAAAATCTGAATATGGTAATAGTAAAAGCGGTTTCAAAAATGTGAATACAATTCTAAATCCTTTAAATGTTCTAAGCTGGATTAAAGGAAAATCACTTATTCGGGAAAATAATACAGACAAACTAATTATCTCATATTGGAGTTTCTTTTTTATTCCGGTCTATATGTTTTTACTGGGTTCAGTAAAAAAAGAAAATAGATATGTTTTATTTCATAATGTTATTTCGCATGAAAATAAGCCTTTTGAGAAGTTTCTACTTCAGCGCTTTATTAAAATAATTGGTCATTGTATTGTAATGAATAATTATAACAAAGAATTAATCTTAAAAATAAATCCAAAGGCTAATATCATTAGTAATTTTCATCCAATATATGAAATTCCTTATTCAGATAATTCAAACAATAATTATAAAGCAGATTTAAATATAAAGACTGAAAAAACTATTTTATTTTTTGGTCTCATTAGAGAGTATAAAGGTTTAGATCTATTAATAAATGCAATTGCATTGAGTAGAAATAAAATTAAAGATTTGAAAGTTTTAGTAGTTGGAGAAAATTATGAGTCTTTAGCGAAATATCATGAAATGATTAGAGCTAATAATATGGAAGACTCCTTTATTTTTATTAATCACTTTGTTGATAAAGATGATATTAAAAAATATTTCTTATCTTCAGAATTAGTTGTTCTTCCTTACAAGTCTGCATCTCAAAGTGGAGTACTTTCTTTGGCATATAATTTTAATCGTCCTGTAGTTATTACAGATGTTGGTGGATTGTCTGATTATGTGTCAGATAAAAAATCTGGATTTATTGTAGAGCCAGACCCAGAACATATTAGCAAAAAAATTAATATGTTTTTTGAAGAGAACTTATTTGAGATGATGAGCAAGTTCATAAAAGACAATAAAAAAATATTTTCATGGGAATCGTTTGAGAAGAAATTGAAATTATATGAATAATATAAAAATAGATAATCCAAAAATTCATCTGATTGTTCTTAATTGGAATGACAAAGAATTAAGTAGAAAATGTCTATCCTCTATTGAAAAGGTATCATATTCAAATTATGAAGTTTTAATTGTTGATAATAACTCTGAAGATGGTTCAGTGGAATTTTTCAAGCAGCATTTTCCTAATTATGATATTTTATCTCTTAAAGATAATCTCAAGTATGCTGGAGGAAATAATGCTGCTGTTGACTATTTACAGCCAAATGAAGAGGACTACTTAGTATTTATTAATAATGACACAATAGTAAGCTCAGATTTTCTTGATCATTTGATTGATCCTTTTTTAAATGATCCTAATTGTATCATTACTGTTCCTAAAATTCTTTTCGCAATGGATATTAATAAAATATGGTATGCTGGTGGATTAGTAAATATGTGGAAAGGAACAATTGATCATATAGGTATACGAAATTTTGATGCACCTCGATATTCATTTATGATGGAAACTGATTATGCTACAGGATGTTGTCTATGTATTAGTTATACTGACTTCAAAAAATTGAACTATTTTGATACTACATTTAACATGTATTGTGAGGATGTTGATTTGAGTATAAGAGCAAAAAAAATGAATAGAAAAATTGTCTATAGTCCAAAATCAATTATACTACATAGTGTTTCTCAATCCTTGGGTGAAAATTCGTTAAAAAAAATAAGAAATAAATTATCAGGTCAAGTAAAACTATTTTGGAAACATGCATCAGGTTTACAGATAATAACATTAACTTTTCATTGGTTATTATTTTATTTGCCATTAGGAATGTTAAAACTGATTTATTTTAAATTAAAAGAAAAATGACAGAACAAAATTTAGGTAAGAAAGTTGCTAGTGAGGCTATTACATCATTTGGAGGAATGAGTGTAGGATCAGTTTTCCGTTATTTATTTTCAATTTTTATGGCCAGATGGTTAGGTCCCCAAATGTTAGGTTTATATTCTCTTGCTAATGCAGTGACTCGTATAGGAGAAATATTTGCTATGATGGGTCTTGATAACGGAGTACTTAGATTTGTTAGTAGAGAAGAAAGAAATAGCTCAAACGCTGAAAATATTATTTACTCCTCAATAAAAATGGGATTAGTTTCAAGTTTAATTCTAGGATTAACGTTATATTTTTCAGCAGAATGGATTGTATTAAAATTTTTGTCAGAAGATCCATTTCTAATTAAGATTATCAAATTTTACGCCTTCACATTGCCTTTTACAGTAATCACATTAATCGCTTCATTTGCAACTCAAGGATTTAAAATACTGAAGTATAAAATTTTTGTTAATCAGATTATAAATCCCGCGGTACTATTAGTTTCAATGATTGCTTCATATCTAATATTTGGAGCTAAATTAGCAATTCTTTTACCTACATTTTTATCCGCCTTTATTGGTATGATTTTTATACTATCTTTCTTAAAAAAATTTATAGCTCTAGATTTTAAAAAAATTATTTTTACTCCGTTTAATACAAAGATTTTAAAATTCTCTATCCCGCTTATGTTTGTCTCAGCAATTGGAATTATTATGCATTGGATTGATATATTAATGCTAGGAATTTTTTCTGATGCAAATGCAGTTGGTATGTATCATCCAATTGAAAGAACTGCCGGTCTTATCAGAATGATATTATTCGCATTCGCTGGAATATTTGCTCCTCTTTTTTCACAATATTTCTACGAAAGTAATTCCGAAAAAATGAAAGAGATTTATCAATTGTCAACAAAATGGATTTTTGTAGCATCATTACCTCTTTTTATTTTTTTAATGTTATTCTCTAATCAAATGTTAATGTTATTTGGAAGTGAATTTGATAATGGGTTAGCATTGAAGATTTTAACAGTTGGTATAATGATTCAGGCTTTTTTTGGACTTGGTTCTTCATCTTTAACAATGAGTGGTTTTTCAAATCTAAATCTTTTAAATGTATTAGTGGCCCTTGCTGTAAATATTATTATGAATATTATTTTAATTCCACAATATGGTATTGTTGGAGCAGCTTTAGCTACTTCAATAGCACTATTGATCATTAGCTGTCTAAGATTCTTTGAAAATTACTATATACTTAATTTGAATATTTTTTCACTTAAGCTAATTAAGCCTATAATATCTGCAGCACTAACTATAGGCTTAACTATTCTTTCGAAGAAATATTTTCTTAGCTTATTAGATTATTCTTCATCACTTCTAAATCTTGCTCTCTTTCTATTATTATCTATTATTATTGTATTTTTTGGATACTTCTCTTTTTATGTGTTCTTAGGTATAGAAAAAGAAGACAAAGACATGATTGATAGTTTAAAGAAAAAAATATTTAATCAATCATGAATAAATACTTATTGATTCTCATTTACGCTCTTTGCGTTATACTATTTTTTTATCCAGTAATTTTTTATAATAATATGTTTGGATCAGGGGATACTTTAAATCCTTATTCTGTTAATCATATATTAGATATTTATAAGTCAAAAATTGGTCATTGGCCTTTATGGCAACCATGGATTTTTTCTGGTATGCCAACGATGGAAGCATTTACATATGTTAACGAATTATATTTTCCAACTAGGCTGATGATTGGAGTTGGAATTTCAGATATTAATATTCAATTCATACATCTAATCTTTACTGCTTTAGGAATGTACTTACTTTTAAATCAATTTAAGATTTCAAAATCAATATCATTCTCTATAGGTTTACTTTGGATGCTCAATCCCTATATGATAACAATGATAGTTTTTGGACATGGTAGTCAAATGATGACTGCAGCCTATATCCCTTGGGTTTTATATGGTGTTAACAGATTAAAAGATTCAGTATCAATTGAATCTTTAGCTCTGCTTGCAATCTTAATAGGATTTCAATTACAGAGAGGTCATGTACAGATTGCATATTATTCTTGTATGCTAGCAGGAGCATATTTTCTTTATTCATGGATTCAAGAAAAAAATAATAAGAAAAAATATCTATTATATTTTATACTTTCATGCGGAATCGCATTTTTAATAGCATCACATATATATTATCCATCTTTAGATTATCTTAGTAATTCTATTAGAGCTGGAGGGGAGAACCATTATCAGTATGCTACTAATTGGTCTATGCACCCAAAAGAGTTATTAACATATATTCTCCCTAATTATTATGGTTTTGGAGGATCGTCTTATAATGGTTACATGCCTTTCACTGACTATCCTAATTATGTCGGCTTTTTTGTACTACTGTCCGCCTTATACTCTTTGATCAAACTCAACTCAAATAAAATATTCTTTGCAAGTATTTTACTCTTATCAGTTTTGTTATCCTTTGGAAAATATTTTAATCTTATTTATGACTTCTTTTATTCTTTCTTTCCTTATTTTAGCAACTTTAGAGTACCAAGTATGATTCTGATCATATCAAACTTTAGCTTATATATACTTGCTGCTTTTGGTTTAAAAGACATGATTAAGGATTTATTAAATATAGATAAATTCAAAAAATTTGAATCAAAAAATATTGTATTTGTTTTTTTATTAATATCTATAATTGATATTTACAGAATTGATAAAAATATAATTTCTCCCTCTGAAGAAGACCCACAAAAATCGCAAATAATATCTACAGAAAAGTTCAATTCTTTTTTTGAGGAGGATGAAGCAATTAGGTTTTTAAAGAAAAATTTAGAGCTACACAGAGTTTACGCTGCAGGTGAACTATTTCAAGATCCTAAATTAAAATTTCATGGCATCCAGTCTGTAGGGGGTTACCATCCTGCTAAATTTAGACACTATACTGACTTGCTAAATAACACGAATAATTTATTATCTATTCCCGTACTAAGATTTTTAAATGTTAAGTATTTATTAAGTCCAGTTGAGTTAAATCATAAAGATTTTGAGCTATCAATTAAGACTCCTTATAACTCTGCATTCGGTAAAATTGATTTAAATATTTATAAGCTACAGAATCATCTTCCAAGAGCTTGGTTTGTAAAAAATACTATTAAAGAGGATAAAAACCTGTATAACTACTTAACAGCTAGTGCCTTTGATTCTGAAAATATAGCAGTTGTTAAAGATTTAGAGTCACAATCATTTTTGAAAGGTGAAGTTGTCAATTTGCAATGGGATATCCATGAAATTTTGATAGATGTTAATGTGTCATCAGAAAAGGCTTTTTTAATTTTAAGTGAAATAAATTATCCTGAAAGATGGAAGGCAACCGTGGATGATAAAGAAGTTAAAATATATCAAACTAATGGAGTACTTAGAGGGTTATTGTTAAATCAAGGCACTCATTCTATTGTATTTAAATACGATGACAGTCTATTTAGGTCTTTACTTATTTTTTCGAATATTCTATTATTTATCATATTATTTATCTTAATAAAACCTTTTCTAATGCGCTTGTTAAAAGAACGTAGCTAAACTAACTTTGCTGTATGATAACAAATAAATTAATATTTCAACAAACTGAAGTGTCGTTTTTTGACGCCTTTCTTGCGCAACTACCAATCTTTTTAATATTTTTAGTTTTATACTATTTTATTTTAAGACCAAATAATAAAAAGCAAGAGGATGTAAAAAATCTTCAAAAGAATTTAAAAAAGGGTGATAGTATTGTGACAATTGGAGGAATTCACGGAAAAATTCTCCAAGTGAGAAATAGTAAGGCTACTATTCGTGTTTCTAATAATAGTGAGCTTACGGTAGATGTTACTGCCGTATCTAGATTAAAAAATTCAGAAAATAAAGAATAAAATGGCAGTTCAAAAAGTAGTTACTTATGGGCATAAAGCCTTACGAGAGGTATGTGCTAATATAACAGACTTTTCAAACGTAGATAGTCTAATCAATGATCTATTTGATACCATGTATGAATTTGATGGGATTGGATTAGCCTGCAATCAGATTGGAATCAATAAAAGAATGTTTGTAGTAGATATAACCCACACTAAAGAATGTGATACACCTTTAGTTTTTATGAATGGCAAGATTGAGAAAGGGACTGGTTCTTGTGTAGACTCTGAAGGTTGCTTATCCTTACCTGACATTAGAATTAATGTCGAAAGATTTGATACGATTACCTATAGCTATGTTGATGAAAATTTTGAGAAATGCTCCAAAGAGTTTTCTGGTATGTTGGCAACTGTAATTCAGCACGAAAATGATCATTTAGATGGAAAGTTAATTACAGATTATGCTACTCCTACAGACCTTTTAAAGTATGATAAGGCACTGAAGTTAATGAAATCTAATAATGTCAGATAAATCGATAAAAATTATATTTTTTGGTAATACGGAGTTTTCTAACCCCGTCCTTGTAAAGTGTGCTGAATCTTATAATGTTTGTTCTGTGGTTACTAATCCATCAAAAAAAATGGGACGTGGCCAAAAATTTGTAGATACTCCAGTAAAAATACTTGCAAATAATTCTAATTTAGAGATTATTGAATGCGATAATCTTTTAGATGAAGGATTTATAAAAAAACTAAAAGATGTTAATCCAGATTTGTTTGTTGTTGTTGCATACAAGATTTTACCAAAGTCATTATTAGGTATTCCCAAGTACGGAGCAATCAATTTACATTCATCTCTACTTCCAAAGTATAGAGGTGCGGCGCCTATTCAAAGAGCAATATTGAATAAAGAAAAAATCACCGGGGTATCCACTTTTCTGATTGAGCCTAAAGTAGATACAGGAAAAATCATCGAACAAGAAAATTGTAAAATAGATGAAGAAGATAATTATGGTACATTATCTGAAAAATTAAGTCATATTGGAGCAGATTTAGTTATCAGCTCTATTAAAAAGTATTTAAGTAAAAAAATCCAACCTTATTTGCAAGACGAGTCTTTAGTTACTTTAGCTCCTAAAATTATAAAAGAAGAATTTCTTATTGATTGGAATAAAGAAGGATCAGACATAAATGCTCAAATTAAAGCATTTAGTCCCTATCCTGGTGCATACACTTTTCTTAATGGAAAGCGAATTAAATTTTTTCAATCAGAGTTGATAAATAGTCAGTCCTCTAATAAGCCCGGATATATTGATGCTGTTACACCAAATTTTTTTGATATTGCATGCACTAAAGGGTCTTTAAGAATCTATAAAGTGCAAATAGAAGGAAAAAAGATAATGGATGCAAAAGATTTTATATTAGGAATGCCAACATTAAAAGATAGTAGATTTAGCTAAATGAAATTTCTTAAGCACACCTTAATTTTTGTAAGTACAGGATTATTTCTTGTTCTGTTTATTAATTATTTATTAATGCCTTCATATATCAATCAAAGAAGTATGATTGCAATACCTAATCTTGAGGGCTTGAGTGTGTTGGAGGCCGAGTCTATTACTAAATCTGAAGGCATTCAGGTTGTTGTTGCTGATACAATTTTTACCAATGATATCAATCCGGGAATTATTTTAGAGCAATTTCCAGCTGCAGGTAGAGAGGTTAAACTAGGAAGAGCAATTAAAATCAAAATTACACAATTCAATCAAAAAATATTAGTACCTGAATTATTAGGTAAGACTTTAAGATCTTCTGAAATTGAATTAGACCAAATTGGAATTAATGTAGACTCTGTATACTATTCTTATAGCCCAAATTACCCTAAAGGGATTGTATCTTGGCAAAGTCCTGCACCATTAGATAGTATTAGAAAAGGATTTGGCGTAAGACTTGAAGTGAGTACCGGCTTGGCTCCCAATGACTTTATTACGATACCTGACTTACAAGGTATTTTCTACAGTGAGGCTATAAAAAAAATTAATGAAATGGGGTTAAAAGAAGGATCTATAAAATTTGTTAGTCAGGATAAATTCTTACCAAATACTGTATTGAATCAAAACCCAAAAGAGGGTACTAAGGTTTCTCAGAATAGCTCTATAAATTTGATTATTAGCAAATGATAAATTCTAAAGACAGCATATCATCATTTAGTTTTATTTTTATAGTTCCGATAATACTTTTTCTACATTCTTGCTCTGAATCTATATCAGAAAAAGAACTAGTTGAAATGGAAGATGTTTCTTTTGATTATAGTTTACAATTTAATGACACAGATATAATGAATTCAGACTCTCTATATTATCAATTAACATTTGATATGGTTGGTATAGAATCATTAAATATGTCAATTGATATTAATGATCTTGCATACAGTTCATTACAAATTGTAGATATCGATTCTGCTAATCAAATTTTAGATGGAAAGTTGCCTGTAAGTGCTGAAAATATGAACATTAGAGTATCTTTTAAGCAGGATAATGTTATAATAGCAGAAGATTACCACACTATACCTAAAGCGGTAAAATTGGAAGTTTTATCTATCTCTAGTAGTTTATCAGATAAATATTTTGATACTCTTTTTGCTGAAAATAAATTTGTAAATAATAGTAACGTCATTTATGATAAATTCAAAAAATATGATTTTTCTAATACTGAAGTAATCATTCTTAATGATATAAGCTCATTATCTGAAAAGATAATTGTTGAGTTACAAAGGTTCCTTTTAAATGAAGGATATATTTTTGTTATAATGAATAATAATATCAAAGAAAATAATGAGCTGTATTATAGTTTAGGCTACCCTAAGGTTAAGGCTGTTCGAGGCTCAACAAGAAATCAGTTTTTTTCTTTAGATGATAAAGGATTTTTGGAAGAACATTCTTTCACTTCTTTAGATTTAGTAAATCAGTCTGAAGTTTATAGGTATTTTCAATTTAAAAACGATGAAAAAGAGTTTGCTAAAATTATGATTTCTACTGGGGACCCCTTGCTATTAGAAAAAGATATTTTAGGAGGAAAAATATTTTTCTTAACTACTAAAAATGATTCTGATTGGTCTAATAAATCTTTTAGTCTGCTATTAGATAATATTTTAGATAGAGTACTATTTCAAAGATTGCTTACTGATGAATCTTAAAAAAGAAAAAGTATTAATAGTAGCGCCTAGAATATGGAAAAGCGACAAGAACTATAATAATAGTATCGAAGAGCTATCTTTACTGATTGATACTTTAGGATTAAAGGTTTGTGGAGTAATTGAGCAAAAACTAAACAGCATTAACCCTGCATATTTTGTTGGATCTGGAAAAGCAAAACAAATCGTTGAGCAAGCAAAGCTACTCAAAGCTAATTATATTATTTTTGATGAAGATCTGAGTCCTGTTCAAACAAAAAATTTTCAAAAATTAAATGAAAAAATGAAATTCATTGATCGAAGTGGCGTTATTCTTGAGATCTTTTTCAATAATGCCAAATCTAAAGAATCTAAAACTCAGGTAGAATTAGCTAGGCTTCAATACCAATTACCTCGACTTACTAGAATGTGGACTCACCTTGAGCGACAAATGGGTGGTTTTGGTACTAGAGCAGGAGCTGGTGAGACTCAGATTGAGGTTGATAGAAGAATTCTAAGAAAAAGAATATCAAATCTTAAAAAGAAATTAAAGAGTATTGATTCTGAAAGAAAAGTTCAGAGTAAAAGAAGACAATCTTTCTTCCGGACATCATTTGTTGGATATACTAATGTTGGAAAGTCTTCTCTTATGAAAGCAATTACTAAAAGTGACGTATTAATTAAAAATCAGTTATTTGCAACCTTAGATACTACTGTAAGACGTCTATTCATTGGAAACTCTAATTATGTATTGTTAAGCGATACAGTTGGTTTTATTAGAAATCTACCTAACAATCTAATTGCTAGTTTTAAGTCAACCTTACAAGAGGTTGTTGATTCAGATTTACTATTAATTGTTCTTGATGCGAGTTCAAAAGATTTACAAAATGAAATTGCTACTATTGAGAGCGTATTAAAAGAAATTGGTGCTAACGATATTAATTGCCAATATATTTTTAATAAAGTAGATATAGTTGATCAAGATAGAATAGCTTATTTAAAAAAATCATTCCCTGATGCAATCATGGTTTCTGCAACAAGAGCTTTACAGTTATCGAATATTAAAGATATTATTACAGAGAAGCATGAAGAGTGGTCTAGTTCTCTAAAGAGTCCATTGCACACGCAATAGTAGCATCGCCAGTAACATTTGTTGCAGTACGAATCATGTCAAGAATTCTATCTACCCCTAATATTAATGCAATTCCTTGGCTAGGAACATTAATAGCTTCAAGAATAATGACTAGCATGATAATTCCAGCTCCTGGAACAGCAGCGGTTCCAATTGATGCCAAAACAGCTGTTGCAACGATCGTAAATTGATCAGCAAAAGTAAGATCCATTCCAATAGCTTGTGCTATAAATACAGCGGCAACTCCTTGATACAAGGCAGTACCATCCATATTAATTGTAGCACCTAAGGGTAAAACAAATGAAGATATTTCTTCCGATACACCTAAATCTTTTTCGCAACGTTTCATTGTTACTGGAAGCGTGGCTCCACTTGAGCTGGTTGAAAATGCTAATAGTTGTACCGGAGCCATAGATTTGAAAAAATGTTTCAAATCCATATTAGTAAACATCTTTAATATGGTAAGATATGTAATACCCATATGTATGAATAATCCCAAAACTACTACTCCCATATAAAACAGCAAGGCAGATAGTATACTTCCAATTTGAGATACATCTCCAGAAACAGAGCTTATAGTTTTAGCTATTAAGGCAAATACTCCATATGGAGCAAAATACATTATCATCTCCACCAACTTAATAATCATTTGGTTGATACCCTCAAGGAAAGCTAATACGGGTTGAGAAAATTTTCGATCAATGCCAATTAATGCAATTCCAAAAATAATGGATATAAATACTATTTGAAGCATGTTACTATTATTAGAAGCTGCAGAAAACATATTACTTGGAACCATATCTACTAGTGGCTGCAATGGGCCTCTATTATTCTGAACAGAGCTGGCTAAGTCTTGCTTTGAAGCTGCTGTATTACGATACTCTTCACTTAAAGTTTCTTGAAAATTATCTGGAACAAGTGATCCAGGTTGAAGAACATTAACCAATATTAATCCTATACTTACTGCTACTGCTGTTGTGCTTATATATAGAGCAATTGTTTTCCAACCGATTCTAGAAAGTTTTGTAGTATCAGAAAGTGAAGCAACCCCTGTAATAAGAGAAGAAACTACTAGCGGTACAGCAATAAGCTTAAGAAGATTTAAGAAAATTGTTCCAAATGGAGATATAAAATCTGATGTAAAACCTGACCATCCATTGACAGCGCTAGCTATTCCATAAATAGTCCCTAAGACCAAGCCAATAATTATTTTCCAGTGTAATTGCATTAATTAAGAACAAATATATGGATTATGTTTAAATTATTTCAATGATTTATTATGTAATTATCGGAATCTATCTGATTGGGCTACTTTTAATTGGGCTAAGCAAATCAGATTCTATTAAAAACCAAGAAGACTTTGCGGTGGCTGGAAGATCTCTTTCTCCGTGGATATTAGTTGGAACAATGGCTGCAACTTGGATGGGTACAGGATCTGTATTGGGTAATGCAGGAAAAGCATTTGAAATAGGTGCAGCAGGATTTTTACTGCCTATTGGTGGTATGTTAGGTGTGTTAGCGTTAACAAAAATAGCTGGAAAAGCAAGAGCTTCAGGCAAATTAACTGTACCAGAAATTATAGGATCAAGATTTGGAGATACAGCAATGATTCTATCTGTTGTTGCATTACTGACTGCTTATTTAGTGATAGTTAGTTACCAGTTTAATGCAGGTGGAGCAGTAATTTATACTATCTTTCATGATAATCTGGGTTCAGGATTAACATTAGATCAAGCAACGATAATAGCAGCAGTATTTATTGTTGCATATACAGTATTGGCCGGTTTGTTAAGCGTTGCTTATACAGATGTAGCAAATGGAATTCTTATGATTACATGTTTTATCATTGCACTTCCGATCCTCTTTTTTCAAGCAGGAGGTTTTGATGGTATGACGGCTGGCTTTGAAAGCAAAGGTATGGTGAATAACATGTCTCTATTTGGAGTACTATCATTTAGAGATGTAATTAACTTTACTTTACCATCTTTCTTACTAATTCTTGGAGATGCAAATATGTATCAGCGATTCTTTGCTAGCGATTCAGTTGCATCTGCGAAGAAAGCAACTTATCTATTATTTTTTGCAGTAGTTATTTTAGAGTCTCTTATCATTGCTAATGCATGGATTAGCTCTAGTATGATTACAGATATTGCAAAGGAATCACATGTATTGATTTATGCAGCTTATAACTTTCTACCTCCATTGGTTGGAGCTGTAATGCTAGCTACAATCATTGGTATTATTATTTCTACAGCAGATTCATTTTTATTAGTTCCGACAACTATTCTAATCAATGATATTTATTTAAGATATTCTAATAAAAAGTATTCAGATAAAGCAATTGTAACTCTAAGTAGGTTATTTGTGTTGTTGTTAGGATTTTTCTCATATTGGGTTTCACGAATGTTCGCAGCAGATACCACTATATTTGAAAAGGCGCTTTATGCGTTTACAATTTATGGTACAGCAATCACTCCTACACTGTTAGCAGCGTTCTTTTGGGATAAAGCAACGAAGTATGGCGCTATATGTTCCATTGTATCAGGAATAGTTGCAACAGTATACTTTGGAAATCAGTGGAGTCTTGATGAAGCGGTAATTCCAGCTTTAGCTATTTCGTCAGCTGCACTAGTTTTAATAAGTTTTTTACCTCAGTCTGACTAGATAGTAATTTCTAAAGGCGGGCTATTAATGGATTCAATATTATCTTTAATATCAAAAGATCTTCTATAGTATTCGAAGGATTTTTTAGTGCCTTGCCAATCGTCAATTCGACTAATGATAGTCATATTTTTATCAGCTACATTCGATGTACCTGTTATTACATGACCAGTAACATATTTAATGTTTGATCTTTTTTGTGACCAGCTAAGGTATACTCGTTTTAGCATTCTTGCATAGCCGTTAGATTTATATTTTTCCATGATTACGAAAGCATAGGTATATAAGGTATTATATTTACCAAAATTTTCATCGTTTACTGCCCATGATTCTTGGCGTAATTCTTCTAATGGAATACCAATAATGTAACCAATGATTTCATCTTGGTATCGTGCAATGAACGGTAAAGATTTTTCAGTATTGAAATACTTTTGTATAGTATCTTTTGTTAGGACAGCTTGTCTGCCATATTCTTTAGCTAGGTGCAAAGATATTTCTATAAGCTGGGGATAGTCTTCACGTCCAACTTTTTCAACTTTTTCAATTTGAAAAACATTAGTTGAGGCAATAATTTTTGTTTTTGATGAGTTTTCGGGATTATGCATTGTGATGAATATTAAAAATTTTTCAATCTAGTATGAAGGCATTTGTTTGATAATGTTAATTAGTTTAAATTTCCTCGATGAATTCTTTTAAAGAAAAACTACACAATACAATAAAAGCAAAAAATTCTAATCTATGCGTCGGCATTGATATTGATAAAAAATATTTTAACTCGGATGTTTCAATTGAGGAGCTTAAAGATTATTCTTTTAAGATTGTGTCTGCAACAAAAGATGTGGCAGCTGCATATAAGCCAAATCTTGCATTTTTTGAAGAATGGGGATCTCAAGGATTTTTATGGCTTGAAGAATTAGTCAAAGAGATTGGAAGTGACCACGTTATTATAGCTGATGCTAAAAGAGGTGATATTGGTAACACAGCAAATCATTATGCAAATGCGTTTTTTAATCATTTTAATTGTGACGCTATAACAGTAAACCCGTATATGGGAGAAGAGGCCATTGAGCCATTTTGTTCTCAAGAAGATAAGGGAGTTTACGTTCTTTGTAGGACTTCAAATCCATCTGCTAGTTATATACAGGAAGATATTTTTGACAAAGTAATTGAGTTGTCAAAAAATATGAATAGGCATAACAATATTGGCTTAGTTGTTGGAGCTACCAATAGCAAAGCAATGAGTGAAGTAAGAAATACAAATGACTTGCCTTTTCTTATTCCTGGTATTGGAGCGCAGGGTGGTAGCCTTAAAGATGTTATTAAGATTAATAGTAATTTTGCAGAATCAACCTTGATCAATGTTTCTAGATCTATAATTTTCCCAGGAGATAATGGTTATCAGGGTATTCAAGATGCTGCACACAATTTTGTAAATCAAATGAGGTTACACTTTGAACAATAAAGACTATGTAAAGATTTTTGAAGATACTGAAGCACTAATGTATGGACATTTTGTATTGTCATCTGGAATGCATAGTGATGCATATTTCCAGTGTGCTAAAGTATTACAATATCCTAAATACTTATCATTATTTGCAGATATTTTATCATCTCACTTTGCAGATCTTTCAATTGATAAAGTGATTTCTCCAGCAATTGGTGGTATTGTTTTAGGTACAGAGGTTGGAAGACAACTAAATAAAAGAACAATATTTTCAGAGAGAGTTGATGGTGAGATGCAACTTAGAAGAGGATTCGAAATAAAGCCTGGTGAAAAAATTTTGATTATTGAAGACGTGCTTAGTACAGGGGGATCCATTAAGGAAGTCTCAGAGCTCATTTATCAGCATAAAGGTAATATTGTAGGTATTGGTATTATTGTTGATAGAAGTATTACCCCTGTTCATCTACATGATAATTTTTTCGCAATTACTAAGCAAACTGCAAAAATATTTGACAAAAATAATATCCCGGATCATATCAAGGATATTCCAGCAATTAAACCTGGAAGCAATATAATTGCTTCCAACACAGTCTAGAGAGAATAAATGTACAAAAGTTTAAAAATCGGTTTAGCCCTTGGTGGTGGTGGAGCAAGAGGTGCATGCCATATAGGGGTGTTAAAGTCTTTAGAGCAAAGAGGTATTGTTCCTGATATTATCTCTGGCACTAGCGCAGGATCAATGATTGGTGCCATGTATGCATCCCACGCAAGTGCTGATATTGTAGAACAAAAATATACTGAACATGTTAATGGAGAAGATTTTAAAGATTTAGGTTTTAGATATATTCCTAATAACGAAAAAGATGACTCAGTTTTTTCTCAAGTATTTAAGCAAATGAAAAACCAGTATATATTAATGGTAAGTTCAACAAGAAAGTCTCTTGTAAAGAATGAAAGATTAGCAAAGGCAGCAAATAATCTATTTGAGCATAATCAATTTGATGATTTAAAAATACCTTTAATTGTTACTGCTACAGATCTTATTTCTGGAAAGCCAATGCTTTATAAAGCTGGTAATGTAGTTGATGCAGTTGTAAAAAGCTCATCTATTCCTGGATTTGTAGAACCAACCTTTATTGACGACAGAATGCTTCTTGATGGTGGGATTGTTTTTCCAACTCCGGTTCCTCCATTACTAAATAAATGTGATTTTATTATTGCCGTAAACATTAGTAAAGCATTTAAAACTAGCGATGAACCTGATAATATTTTTGAGATTACTAATAGAGCTAGAGATATATCCACCTTACACCTAAACTCTTATTTGTTAAAACAATCTGATTTTGTTATAAGTCCAGAACATGAAGATGTTCATTGGTCTGCTTTCGATAGAACTGAAGAGTTTATTGAAAATGGATATAACGCAACCGAATCTGAAATGGAAAAATTATTAATTCAATTAGATTCTATGATCGAAAAGACTGTTGAAACTCCTAAAGAAACATTTTGGAGCAAATTAAAGAAAAGATTATCTTTCTAGGACAATTAATGAAAAAATTAATTTCAATATTAGCATATTTTTCTATTTTATTCGGCCAGTTTAGTGATCCTGCTGAATTTAAGTTCAATATCAATAATACTAATCAAGGTGAAGTTGTTGTTTTAGAGGTTCAGGCAAACATTGAAGATGAATGGCATATTTATGCGATTTATGATGTTCCAGAAGGGCCAGCACCAACTGTTATTAATGTAGTATCAAATGAGATTGTTAAGGTAGGAAAAATTATAGAACCAGAGCCTGTTGTAGAATACGATGAAGGTTTTGACAATATTACTAAAAAGCATTTAGGAAATCCTTTATTCCAAGTCCCTATTATTTTAGATAAAAATTTATCAAATGGTATATATTCGTTTGATGTTACTGTGCAATACCAAGTTTGTACAGGAAATTTATGTTACCCTCCAAATGAATTTAGTGATACTGTTGAATTTATTCTTGAGAGCGGAAATATAAGAGATCAATTTATTGTTGATAATTTTGATTTTTCAAAAGAATCAGTATTTAACCGCTTAGAACTTGAGGAGTCTGATATTGGAGGATTTCTCTTTATTTCATTAATTATGGGATTTGCTGCATTGCTAACACCTTGTGTATTTCCTATGATACCTATTACTATTTCTTTCTTTTTGAAGAGAGGAGAGGATAAAAAGACTTCACCAATTAAAGATGCCTCAGTCTATATGCTTGGCATTGTTATGACTTTTACATTACTAGGAATGTTATTAGCTATTTTTCTTGGCGCTTCAGGAGCGACACAGCTGGCCGCAAATCCTTACGTAAACTTATTTATCGCCTTTTTATTCATCTACTTTGCTTTTTCCCTTTTTGGTTTCTATGAAATTGAGATTCCTCAATCATTGAAACGCTTCTCACTTGAAAGAGAAAATTCTGAAGGGTACGCAGGTATCCTATTTATGGCTTTAACTTTTACTTTGACCTCTTTTACATGTACAGTAGCATTTATGGGTACAATCCTAGTTGCTGCGTCCCAAGGAGATTGGTTTTGGCCTATTATAGGAATGCTGGTATTTAGTTTAGCTTTTGCATCACCTTTCTTTTTCTTAGCTCTTTTTCCACACTATTTGAAAAAATTACCTCAATCAGGTGGTTGGTTGAATTCTGTAAAGGTAATTATGGGTTTTCTAGAAATAGCAGCAGCTTTTAAATTTATTAGTAATACAGATTTAGTATGGCAGTGGGATATATTTACATATGAGATAGTACTTTATTGTTGGGCAATTATTATGCTTTTATGTTCCTTTTATGTTTTAGGAATCATTCGCTTTAAACATGATTCTAAGTTTATAGTTTCTTATCAAAGAGGCTTAGTATCTTCTGTATTCTTATTATTAGGTCTTTATCTTTTATCAGGAAACTTTGGATACAATATTAACGGAACTATTGAGTCTTATCTTCCTCCTAAGAAAGTAAAATCGAATTTGAATTGGGTAAATTCTTTGGATGATGCATTTATGTTAGCTAGTCAGAATGACCAAAAAATCTTTATAGATTTTACGGGAGTTACATGTACCAATTGTCGTTGGATGGAAACAAATGTATTTGCAAAGAAATCTGTAGAAGATATAATGTCAAACTTTGTTCTAGTAAGTCTTTATACTGATTCTGGAGATAATTATCTTCAAAAGAGAGATTATCAAATTAATCGATTTAAAACAGCAGCATTGCCTTACTATGTAATTTTAGATAAAAATGATTTAGTAATTGGAGAGTTTCCTGGTATGACAAGAGACGTTGAAGAGTTTAAAAGATTTTTGCAAGAAGGTTTAAACTAATTATGGAACTTATTTAACATATTACCATTCAAATAAAAAGAATATGAAAAGAATACTTATAATACTAATTGCGTCATCATCCTTATTTCCTCAAGGATCTATGTTTAAGCAGTTCAGCAATTCATTTGCTGATATCGCTGAGAATGTCAATGAATCAGTGGTAACAATTACAACTACTAACACAGTAACTATGGATGAAGATGTACAAAATTTTTATAGATACTGGGGCAGATCTATACCAGAAGAGTTTGAAAGTAAGTCACTAGGTTCAGGCGTGATTGTTGATGAAGACAATGCATATATTGTTACTAACCATCATGTGATTTTTGACGAAAGAAGTGAAAAGCCCGTTGATCAAATTATGGTAGAGTTAATGGATAAAAGAGTTTTTGAAGCTACTGTTGTAGGTTTAGACAAAGGTACAGATTTAGCTGTATTACAAATTCAAGCAGAAAACATTAAGGCAGTTCCAATTGGCGATTCTGAGCTAGTCAGAGTCGGTGAGTGGGTTCTTGCTATTGGAAGTCCTTTTTCAGCTAATTTAAGCCATACTGTTACAGCAGGAATAATTAGTGCTATGGGAAGAAATAATGTGATGAGGGGTAGCGATACTTATCAAAATTTTATTCAAACTGATGCAGCTATAAACCCCGGAAATAGTGGTGGAGCCTTATTAAATATGAGCGGTGAGCTGATTGGAATAAATGCAGCAATTGCTTCGGGCAGTGGAAGATCTAATGCCGGAATAGGATTTGCAATCCCATCAAGTATCGTTACAAAAGTAATGAATGATTTAATTTCTAAAGGATATGTAGTGCGCTCTTTTTTAGGTATTTATATGCAAGATATAAATGAAGATCTATATGAAACTATGGATCTTAAATCAAGAAAAGGTACAATTGTCAGTGATATTGTTGAAGGAAGCCCAGCTGAAAAATCTGGCTTAGAATCAGGAGATGTCATTACAAATTTTGAAGGCAAAGAAATTACAAATGGTGCTGCATTAAAAAATTTAGTATCCAGTGCAAGTCCAGGTCAAAAAATAACACTTACAATTTCAAGAGATGGTAAAGTGCAAGATATAGATGTTGTACTTGAGGAAAGAGCAGGAGTTGAAATGGCAAGTAGTAGTAATAATGTTTATGACGAATTCGGCTTATCAGTTCTTGATATCTCAGAAGACCTAATTGAACAATATGATATACAGCGTCCTATGAATTCTGATATTCAAGGAGTAGTTGTTGTGGATATTGAAGAGGGTGGTATTGCAGAGGAATCAGGTATGTTAGAAGGAGATTTGATAACTCGTATCGGAAGACAAAAAATTTCTAATCTTAAAATGTTTAAAGATGAAATTTCCGAATATGAAGAAGATAAAAAAATTCTATTCCTAGTAAAACGCGGTAATGCATCTAGATTTTTAACACTTAGAAGATAAATTCTAATCAAATTGCAATAATTCAACATTTCTTATAAGTTCGTAGTTAATTCATCATGAGTATAAGAAAAGAAAATCCAAAAATAGACTTTGTTTCCAATGAGCATGAAATACTTGAATTTTGGGAAAAAAATCAAATTTTTCAAAAATTAGTTAGTCAAAATTCTGATGGTGAAAAATGGAGCTTTTTAGACGGACCTATCACTGCTAATAATCCAATGGGAGTTCATCATGCTTGGGGTAGAACATTAAAAGACCTCTATCAACGATATAAATCAATGAATGGCTATCAACTTCGTTATCAGAATGGCTTTGATTGTCAGGGACTTTGGGTTGAAATTGAAGTAGAAAAAGAACTTGGTATTAAGTCTAAAAAAGAAGTTGAAGAGCTCGGAATTGAAAAATTTGTTAAGCTTTGCAAGGATCGTGTTAAAAAATATTCGGATGTACAAACTGAACAATCAAAAAGATTGGGTTATTGGATGGATTGGGAAAATTCATACTATACTATGTCTGATGAAAATAATTATGCAATATGGGGGTTCTTAAAAAAACTATTTAACGAAGAAAAAATATATAGAGGTACAGATGTTGTGCCTTGGTCTGGTAGGTCGGGAACGTCCTACTCTCAGATGGAAATTATCGAAGGACGTAAATTAACTGTCCACAAAGGTGTATTCATTAAATTTCCAGTAAAAGATAGAAAAAATGAAAATATATTAATTTGGACTACAACTCCATGGACTCTTTCATCAAATATAGCTGTTGCTGTAAATAAAAAAATTAATTACGCTAAAATACAGCTACCAGATGAATCCATCTTTTATGTTGCAGAAAATAATTTAAAGTATCAGCGACTAAGCAAAGAGTTTTCTGAAAAGAAAAATTGGATTGATGGGGTACCAAAGCTAAAAACTTTAGATCAAATATTTAAGGAAAGAGGCGGATACAAGGTTTTAGAAGTATTGAAAGGTGAAGATATGGTTGGTTGGGCTTATGAAGGTCCATATGACCATTTAGATCCTCAAAAATCTGCTGGAGGCTATCCTAATATTAATCAAGATATAAAGGAGGGTGAACTTACACCTATTCAGTGTCATATTGTAATCGATGGAGGAAAAGATTCTGAAGGTCAAGATATGGTTGTTGAAGGCGAAGGAACGGGCATTGTTCACATGGCTGGCGGTTGCGGATCAATAGATAATAAAATTTGTAAAAAAGAGGGGTTTGTTGAGATATCACCAATTGATAATCAAGCAAATTTTATAGATGGATTTGATTTTATGACCGGACTAAATGTTACAGATCCTGATACAGCTTCAAAAATTATTCAAGATTTAAAAGATAGAAATCTTTTACTATATGCAGAAGATTATCCCCATATATACCCTCATTGTTGGAGATCAGGAGATGAGCTTGTATTTAAGCAGGTTGATGAATGGTATATAAATATGGATTGGAGAAATAGAATAAAGGATGTTGTGAGCGATATCAATTGGATTCCTGAATGGGGAGAAGATAGAGAGCATAATTGGCTAGACAATATGGGTGATTGGATGATTTCCAAGAAAAGATTCTGGGGATTAGCCCTACCAATTTGGACATTTGAAGATGGTAGTTTTTATGTGGTAGGTTCTAAGGAAGAACTTAAAGATCTTTCAGTCGAAGGCTGGGAAGAGTTTGAAGGAAATAGTCCTCATAGGCCATGGATTGATCATGTAAAAATTAAACATCCTGATACTGGACTTATTGGTACAAGAATTCCAGATGTTGGAAATCCTTGGCTTGATGCAGGTATAGTTCCTTTTTCTACATTGAATTATTTTGAAGATAAAAAATATTGGAATGAATGGTTTCCAGCTGACTTTATTACAGAATGTTTTCCAGGTCAATTTAGAAATTGGTTTTATTCACTATTGGCTATGTCTTCTTTTCTAGAAGATAAGGCCCCATTTAAAACTTTACTTGGTCATGCATTAGTAAAAGCGGAAGATGGCCAAGAGATGCATAAATCAGCAGGAAATGCTATTTGGTTTGATGATGCTGCTGAAAAAATGGGTGTAGATGTCATGAGATGGATGTATACAAGACAAAATGTGGAGAATAATCTCTTGTTTGGATATGATAAAGCAGATGAAGTCAGGAAGCGATTAATTAGTTTATGGAATATTTACTCTTTCTTTTGTACTTATGCAAGTTTAGATAATTTTAAACCTCATTCTGATAAAATCAATCCAGAGGATTTAACTTTGCTTGATAAGTGGATTATTTCAAAAGCAAATTTATTAATCAAAGATTCTACGGTTCACTATGATCATTTTGAAGCAGACAAGCTTCTAAAAAAGATAGAGTTATTTATTGACGACTTATCTAACTGGTATATTAGAAGAAATCGAAGAAGATTTTGGAAAAGTGAAAACGATAAAGATAAATTTGTAGCATATCAAACTTTGTATGATGTTCTTTTATCGCTTATAAAGTTACTAGCTCCTATTTTGCCATTTATCACAGAGCGAATGTATCTTAATATTTCAAAAGATGACCCAAATGAAAATTATGACAGTATTCATCTATCTCCTTATGTAGGACATAATGAAGACAAGATTGATATGGATCTACTTAAAAAGGTTGAAACGCTTAAAAAGATTATCGAATCTGGTAGAGCTGCACGAAAGAAGGCTAATATAAAAGTTAGACAACCTCTTTCAAATTTGAAAATATATGAAAAAAATTCAAAGCTTGCTGAATTTATAATAAGCCAAAAACAACTCATTTTAGATGAGTTAAACATTAAAACTATATCAATAATGTCAAGCCTAAAAGACATGGGTTCTTTTATTGTAAAACCAAATTTCAAAATTTTATCTTCAAAGTTTGAAGAAGATATGCAAACTGTAGTTAAGTATATTGGAACGCTTGACCAGTATGATGTAATGGATAAATATTTAAGTAATGAACAAATATCTTCAGATAAATTTGATATTATAAAAGAAGATGTCATTGTTCAAATTGAAGGACATGAAAAAGAAGAAGCATTCTTTTCAAATGAGGTGATAGTTGCTATTAACACTGAAATTGATGAAAGTTTAGCAGCTGAAGGATTAATCAGAGAGCTAATTAGACATGTGCAGGTAATGCGTAAAGAAGCTGATTTTAATGTAGACGATAGAATTATATTATCTGGAAATTTATCTAAAGAAATAAGAGAAGCAGTAGCTATCCACAAAGAGTATTTCATGAACGAAATTTTGTGTATAGATATAGTGGATAGTTTGGAAAATTCTGATTATAATTCTGTCTTTAAGTATAAATCAGAAAAATTTGATATATTGATTCAGAAAAAAATATAAGAGGTATAAAGTTGGCTAAAAAAAGATATTCCAAAGCAGAATTAAAAAAATTTGAAAAGAATATATTAAGTAAAATTAGCGAGATTAATGATAATATAAATGCTGTTCGATCTACAACATCTAGTAAAAGCTCTGTTTTTTTAGAAAATAATACAGAGGATCATAATGAAGGTACTGAAGCGCACGAGGTTGAAAAAAGTTTTTTATTAATGTCTCGAGAGTCTGACTATCTTGTAAATTTAGAAAAAGCTCTCCAAAGAATTAAAGATGGTACTTACGGAATTTGCGAAATTTCTGGTGAATTGATATCAAAAGAAAGATTAATGGAAGTTCCTAATGCCACCAAGAGTGTTATTTTTAAAGAAAAGAAAAAATTAAATCTTATATGATGAAATATTTTTCAGTTTTGATTGTTGCTTTAGATCAACTTTCAAAATTCATTGTTCATTCATCGATGAACCTTTATGATTCTTTTAATGTAATTCCTTATTTATTAAATTTTACTTATATACGAAATGAGGGTATTGCATTTGGCATTAACTTTCCTGGCGGTAAAATATTCTTTATCATTTTTCCCATTCTAATCACTTTTTATTTAATTTCACTTCTAAAAAATAAAGAATTTGAAGATTATCCATCTCAAGTTGCTTTATACCTTATTATTGGGGGTGCTATTGGAAATATTTTAGACAGAATATTTCGTGGATATGTAGTTGATTTCATAGATGTTCATATTAATGGAAATCACTGGTATGTTTTCAATATTGCAGATTCAGCTGTAACAATAGGATTGTTTTTCTTATTGTATAGCTCTATAATCATTAAGAAGTAAATATATTATGAAAATATCCGTCTCTTCATCAGATGAATTAAAAAGACTCGATAGTTTTTTATCAAAAAGATTAGTACAGTTTTCACGTACTAATATTCAAAAAATGATTGCTAATGGCTTAATCCTGGTAAATGAAAAAATAGTAAAAAAGAATTTCAGATTAAGCTATAGTGATAGTATAGATATTGATATTTCAAGTAAGGCTGATAAGAGTAAGGTTTCTTTAAAAAAATGGGACTATCCATTAGAGGTATTGTATCAAGATAAAGATATTGCTATAATTAACAAACCAAGAGGAATTATAGTACATCCAGCCCCAGGTAATCATGATAGAACTTTAGTAAACATACTCTTACATCGCTTTGATAAAGAACTAAAAAATGCACTAGACCCTTCAAGGCCAGGCATTGTTCATAGGTTAGATAAAGATACAACTGGAATAATGATTATTGCTCTAAATGAACATGCCCATTGGAAGATTTCTGATCAATTTAAAGATAGAACTATTCAAAAAGAGTATATAGCCCTTACATGGAGGCAATGGAAAGAGCAATCTGGCATAATAGAAAATATTTTAGGTCGTAATAAGAAAAATCCAATACAATTTGAATCGTCCGATACGGGAAAGAAGGCATTATCACATTTTGAATTAATTAAAGCTGGAGAATATTTATCAGCAGTAAGATTTTTTCCAAAAACAGGTAGAACTCATCAAATTAGAGTGCATTGTAAAGAATTCGGATTTCCAATTTTCGGAGATGAATTATATGGAGGTGGAATCAAAAAATCTAAAGAGTTTATGAAAAATGTTAAAGCCAAATTAGATAATCACTTTTCACTAGTCCAAGGACATTGTTTGCATGCTTATTCAATAGAATTTGAACATCCATCAACACTAAAAAAAGTAAAGTTTTCTGTAGATCCAAATAAAAATTTTAGTACAATATATAATGCAATCTTAAATGATGAAATTTGAAGATTATAAAAAAGAGTTTCTTTTATTTTTAGAACTTGAAAGAGGATATTCAGAGCAAACTATAAATACCTATAAAAGAGGAATAGATAGATACCTCCTATTTATTAAGAAAAAAAAGATAAATTATTTAAAAATTGATAAAGACTTAATTCTGGATTTTCAAGCAAGTGTATCTGAGTCTATGGGTTCGAGAACTTTTTCAAGAATATTATCAACACTTAGAACTTTTTATAAATTTTTACATAATGAAGGAGCTATAGATGATGTTGTATTAAATCAAGTTAAATCATATCCCTCTCCAAAGTACAAGAAATCAATTCCAACCTTTTTATCAGAACAGCAAATTTTGCAAGTGTTAGAAAAGATTAATAATGATAAAAAATTATCTGACATTGTAAAATTAAGAAATCAGTCAATTATCATGTTATTTTTTACATCAGGATTAAGATTAGAAGAGCTTAAATCTATTCAATTGAAAGATATCGATTTTTCTAAGAATACAATTAGAGTAATAGGAAAAGGTAGTAAAACAAGATTAGCAAATTTTGATAGTGATACTAAAGATTTTCTTATTCGATATTTAAAATTTTTAAAAAAATATCCTTTGATAAAGACAAACTTCAATAATAATTTGTTCGTCGATGAAAAAAATAAAAATTTATCAAGACATAATATTCAATACTTAGTAATGAAAAATTTAAAAACATTGACTCTTAATTCATATGGGCCTCATGCATTGAGACATTCATTTGAAACACACC
>ERZ802819.236-NODE-236-length-37587-cov-14.6238_pt1 | contig 37587 bp, 43 predicted proteins | sample MGYA00345647_ERZ802819 | MGnify/ENA primary metagenome ERZ802819 (study PRJEB30503, sample SAMEA104212355) | marine metagenome | biome: Westerlies Biome; feature: [SRF] surface water layer (ENVO:00010504) within the epipelagic zone...; material: water...
TAAACGAATTTGCAAAAATATTATTTATATAATACTTTAAATAAATTATGAAGACTATTAATTTAAATCTCAACATCAATACTAAACCAAAATGCTTAATTGATATTACTATTGAAATTTCTCAACAAGTGGAAAACTCAAAAGTCCAAAATGGATTATGTTCTTTATTTATACAACATACCTCCGCTTCATTAATAATACAAGAAAACGCAGACCCATCTGTTTTAAGAGATATAGAATCATTTTTTAAAAGGCTGGTAACTGAAGATGAAAATCTATACGAGCATAACTCTGAAGGACCTGATGATATGCCAGCACATATAAGAAGCCTTTTGACAAACACAAGTCTTTCTATACCAATAATTAATTCGAAGCTAGAGCTTGGGACATGGCAAGGTTTGTATTTATATGAACATAGAAATCGCGGTTACAGTCGAAAAGTAATTGTTAATATAATGGGCGAATAATATAATAAAAACATGTTTGGATTATCAAAAGCTTCAAAGGCAAAAAAAATTTACGAATCTCTGTCTACTTTATTAAGTTCTATAGAAGAATGGTCACCAGAAAAAAAAGTACCTGAAAAAATGTGGACAGATCCATATATGATAGGATACTTTTTTAAAACGGTTGCTTTATCTGAGTTGATTACAAATAAAAAACCTTATAGCTCATCGCCAGATCAAACAATATTGAAATTATGCTTTGAGAATCATATCTGCCCCAATGAATTTAAAAAATTTGAAAAAAAATTATTTGATTTAATTAATAAAGAGTTTGTAGCCAAAAAAGAAGGTAAATTAAATTTTGATAGCTTAGGAAACCATACTTCAAAAGAGGTATCTAATGACATAGACGAATTTTTACTTGGTAACAGACATGCTAGCAGAGTAATTTTTTTATTAGGTGGGGTTTTAAAAAAAGAGATTCAAGAAAAAGATCCTCAAGTTTTAGAGGCTAAAGAAGTAACAAAAAAAAATAAAGAAAAAGATGTAAATGCAGCTGAGAAATTAGGATTAAAATGTCGTGACATGTTACCGTTTTATTTATCTGAATTATATTTAAAAAAAAGAGTAGAAAATTTTTTTATAACTAATGAACCTAAGTGAGCCCATCTATAAATAGATGGACTCTTTCTTAACATTAGGTTAAGTATAGCTTACAGCTTGTGTGGCATTACTCCACGATAGTACAATCTTCTGTACTGGCCATTGATTTTCCTATTTGGATGTGCCGCCATTATTTTTGCAAGTTTATACATATTGCCTCCTTATAAAGTAACTTAAGGTAAGCTTTTTTCCCATGCTTTATGGCTGTATAAAGAGAAACTTTATACGTATTTCTATGATAAACCAGTATTTATAGTTTTTGCAAGAAAATATTTTTAGCTAAATAAATAGTATATACCGCCTATTATAAAGGCTATGCCTGGAACTACTGTAATTAATTTCTGAAAAGTATTTTCAAAAGATTCTGGAGTCAAAATTAGTTTTTCTAAAAGAACAAAAACCGTAAGAGCAACTACAAAGTACATATTCATAACACCGGCTACTAGTAAGATAGCCATTAAGAACCAACAACAAAATACACAATAAAATCCATGTCCAAGCCCCATTCTTAATGCACCAAAATTACCATCTTTCCATTTAGACATAACTAGTGATAAAGGTGATCGACATTTATCTAGACAAGCATTTTTGTAAGGAGTTAATTGATATATTCCAGCAAGTATTAAAACTAGACCAGAGAAATAATTATTCATCGATGCCATCATAGGATTCATTAGACTGATCTGGTGGAGAGGATATTGAATAATAGAAATTGCAATCGAAAATAATATCCATGCAATCAGGTAGCCAAAGTAAAAAATGTAGGTTGGGGTGTATTGTAAATTATTTTTTTGTTTTGCTTTATTGACAGTAGCAAACATTAAAACTGTGGGAATAATACTTGGGCTCATCATTGCCACCATCATTATCGACCACATTATAACAAGCTGATAAAAGTCATTTGAGCTCCACACATTATGCATTGGTGGCATCCACCATGTGTTTGGTAACCAGGTATCTACATCCATCATTCCCATATCACCGTGATCCATATCGATATCCATTTCCATATCCATAACATTTCTTTTAACAGTAAAGTCAACACTCATTTGTTTTCCATTAGCAAAGATAAGATTGATTATTACATTGTCATCTTCCTTAAATACTTTTAATGGGCCCATTAACATTAAATGATATCCTAAAGGCTTTAATTCTGATTTACTCTTTGCTTTTATTTCAAGTGATTCAATGGCATTCATCATTGCTTTGTCGTTATCAATGATAGTTTCGTGAATCTCAATACTATTATAGTCCTTAGATGAAGCTCCGATTAAGCTTACATTTTCATTAGATAAATTCTCCAATGTAATATAGCCAGCTGTCATGCCTAAATTTGGAGGCACAAGTCTAACGACAGGTCTTGATATTTTCATTTCAGATGCAGATATTTCCATTTTTGTTTTGGATTTTTGTTCCATTTTCATATTCATGTGCATGCCGCTAGACATATCCATATTCATACTTTTCATATTCGCATCCATAGCAAAAAGAAAGTACCAGCCAGCTAATGAAACAGCTAGTATTCCTGCGATAACAGTATTTTTTTGTATTCTGCTTAAATTTTCTTGACTAGACATGCAAGTCCCTTACATTATTTTTTTTATTTCGTAGAATTCTATACTTTGTAAGTATTTTTTCAACATGCTGAATGTTTATTTTTCTTTATAAATCATACTTTTAAAAAAATTATGTATCTTAAATATATGATTTTATTGGTTTATCTTAAAAGATTGACATTACTAACAGGAAAGATAAAGTATTAATCATTGATAGTAATTGTATGTATAAAAAATTGAATTAACTAGGGGAGAAGATAATGTCAGACAATTGGAGCGTAAAGGGTAATTATTTTGAATCATGTAATTGTGATTTAGTTTGCCCATGCATATTTTTAGAGCCACCAACAGAAGGTTTTTGTGAAGCTCAAGTAGGATGGACAATAGATGAGGGTAACTTAGATGGCGTAGATTTAAGTGGAAGAAAAGTTGCTGCTTGGCTACATGCCCCATGTAAAGGGGAAACAGGAAATTTAACTGATGGTGGATGGTCATTGGCTTTATATGTTGATGACGGTGCTTCAGACGAGCAATTCAATGCAATATGCGAATTGTGGAGCGGAAATCATGGCGGCCACTTAGCCGTAATAGCTAGTTTAGTAGGAGAAGTAATGAGTGCTGAGAAAGCTCCAATCACTATAGAAGATTCTAGTGAAAAGAAACTTCTCAAAATAGGTGATGTAGGTCACGAAGAACTTGTTGCTGTAACTGGAATGGATGGCGGTGCTGTTAAAGTTAGTAACATGCCATTAGCAGTTGCACCTCCATTCGATATTCAAGTATTCAAATCTGTTAAGAATACATATACAGGTAATGGTAAAAACTTCTCTCAAACAGGGAAGGTTGGTTTAGCATCACCATTCGCATATGGTCCTAACTAAAGAATAATAATAATAATAATATATATGTTGAGCTCTTAAGGTCGCTTTTGCGGCCTTTGTTTTATGTAAATTAATATGTTAAAAATAAAAAAATGATAGAGGTAAATAAAAATAGTGCATTGCCTGACAGAGAAAATGAAATTCAAATAAATGAATATCATTATGTAAATAAGAATAGTGTAAAAAATTATCATACTGATAATTATTCGGAAGTTTTTCTTGGTCTTGGTTGTTTTTGGGGAGCTGAAAGATTATTTTGGGAATTGCCATATGTCCATATAACTTCGGTTGGTTATGGTGGAGGTTTTACAAAAAATCCAACCTATCAAGATATTTGCTCTGGAAAAACAGGACATGCTGAGTTGGTAAAAGTTGTATTTGAGAAACAGCAAAATATCTTTAAAAAAGTATTAAAAGTTTTTTTTGAAAATCATGACCCAACACAAGGTATGAGGCAAGGTAACGATATAGGAACACAATATAGATCATGCATATATACTAATAATGATGTTTATCATGACTTGTCGATTAGTTTACTAAAAGAATACCAAGATACTTTAGAAAAAAATAATTTTAATAAATTGATTACCACAGAAATAAAAATGAACGAAAGATTCTTTAATGCAGAAGATTATCACCAACAATACTTGGCGAAGAATCCGCAAGGATATTGTGGAATTCAGGGATTAGGATTAAATTTAGATATATAAATTAAGGAAAAGCAAATCCTTCTTTTGATTCTTCTGACTTTTCAGGCCAAAAAGTTTTCTCGCTATTTTCACTAATGAGTTTATCGCATTCTTTCAGAGCTTCGCCATAAGTCATTTCTTTGTCAAATTTTCCTAAATCATCGTGATTTTGTTTATGTTTCCAAGCTATTATGTAGCCAGCATCTTCATTTTTTCTTAGTAGTGTCTCTGCCATTTTATTCTATTTTGTGTGATTGAAATGTATAGGTCATTATAAACTTAATTTTTAATTGTATCTAGTATAAACTTGAAATATGTACCTAACTGAAGAAAACATAGATCGTAACCCTTTCAAGCAGTTTGAAATTTGGTTTAATGAAGCTAAAAAAATTGGACTAAAAGATCCTAATGCAATGAATGTTGCGTCTGCCTCAAAAGATGGTATTCCGTCATCAAGAATGGTTCTTTTAAAATCTTTCGACGAAAATGGCTTTATATTTTATACGAATTACACAAGTAGAAAATCGAAAGAAATTATTGAAAATCCTAATGTTGCTCTTAATTTTTTTTGGGACGCGTTAGAAAGACAAGTAAGGGTAGAGGGTGAAATCAAAAAAATTGATTCAAAAGTATCAGATGAATATTTTTCGTCGCGTGCAAGATTAAGCCAATTAGGTGCACACGCATCAAACCAGAGCCAAGTTATTGAGGATTATGAGGTAATTACCAAAAAACTAGAAGAATTAGAAAAAAAATTCGAAAACAAAAAAATACCTAGACCAGACCATTGGGGAGGGTTCATCATAGTTCCTAAGACAATAGAATTTTGGCAAGGACATGAAGGTCGTATTCATGATAGATTAAAATTTCATAAGGATAGTTCAGATTGGAAAGTTGAGAGACTTTCCCCATAAAAACAAAAAAAATAGGAGTAATAATGGTTAATAATACAGGTTTTCTAAAAACAACAGTTAATGCAAATGAATATGAACCATTCATGATTGGAGATAAGCAGGCAGGAGAAGTTCATTGGCTTGGCACAACTAATTCAAGTGACCTGCCGACTTTTTCAGGACTGTGGCGATGTGAGCCTATGAAATTTGACTATGAATTTCCGGGTGATGAGTATATTCATGTTTTAGAAGGCAGCTTATTAATAGAAACGGAAACAGAAAATTATAATCTAAATAAAGGAGACGTAGTACTTTTTCATAAAGGCATTAAGTCAGTCTGGACTATAAAAAGTTCATTTAAGAAATTTTTTGTTATAGATAATTGTTAAATAATAATGAAAAGAATTGTAGTAATAATCATTGCTGTAATTTCTTTTGGTTTTAGTACACACGCATATTCTGAAGAAATTTTTGTTAAAAAAAACAGCGATGGTTCTAGAAGTTTTGATATTAAATTTTCTTTTAACTCATCTAATAGTGTAAGAAAAAATTTTAATCTTTTAACAGATTTTAAAAATATTCATAGATTTAATCCTTCGTTAGTTGGCACACAGATTAAAAGTCGAGACTCTGATAGATTAGTATTAAAAAGTACATTTAGGGATTGTATACTTTTCTTTTGTAGGGAAATGATAATGTATGAATCTATATTAAGTTATTGTATGGATAATAGTCATTGCGTTATTAACTCAGAAGTGATGCCCAGTGATGAAAGTCCAATGAGATCAGGTAAAACTTCATGGATTATTAAATCTAGTCAAAATATTGGTAAATCTAAAGTTACATATTATTCAAATTTTTTAGCAACAATGTCGCTACCACCTTTTATTGGTGAGTCAGTTTTTAAGAAAACTATAAATCGAAACTTAAATTTTCTAAAAGAAACTATTGATAATTATTAATTATGTAATTTTCTAAATATTTAATGGTGCCCTGAGCAGGGGTCGAACCTGCAACCTTCCCCTTAGGAGGGGGACGCGCTATCCAGTTGTGCCATCAGGGCAATTTTTCGCATGGTACCGCTGAACGGACTTGAACCGTTACTCCCTTGCGGGAATCGGATTTTGAATCCGACGTGTCTACCAATTCCACCACAGCGGCATATTAGAAATATTATACACTCTAGGAAAGTATAATCTTTACTTATTGATATGTTTTCAAGTAGAATAGCGACTCTTACAAATAAATAAGTAAATGTGAAGTTAAGAATATGGTTAAAATAAGATTATCAAGAGGTGGTGCCAAGAAAAAACCTTTCTATCATTTGGTTGCTACAGATTCTAGAAAAAGAAGAGGAAGTGGTTATATCGAAAGATTAGGTTTTTTTAATCCAATGGCAACTGGGCAAGAGATTAAACTTCGATTAAATAGCGAAAGAATTGACTACTGGTTATCTGTAGGCGCAAAAACATCTGATAGAGTTGCTAAGCTTTTAAAGCAAGATTAACTTAAAAGTTGCAAGACTCTGAAAAAATTCTCATTGCAAAAATTCAAGCCCACCAAGGTTTAAATGGTTGGTTAAAAATATACTCATTCTCAGAAACTAAAAAGAAATTTTCAAGCTACCAGTATTTTTATATTTTAAAAGGTAGAGAGTATATCCAATTATATGTAGAAGATATATTGATTGGAAAATCTATAAAAGTAAAATTTAAAGATTTTAATTGCAGGGAAGATTCTAACGACTATATTGGAAAAGATATTTTTATAGCAAGAGATCAGTTGGATAAACTTCGAGAAAATCAATTCTACTGGGATGACCTAATCGGTTTAACTGCTTACTTAGATAGTGAAAAAAAAATTGGAGTGGTTAGTGATATAATAGAGACAGGTTCAAATGATGTTTTAATTATAAAAGGAGATCAGGAAATTTTGATTCCTTATATATTTGGAGAGTCTATCAAAGAAGTAATCATAGAAGAAAAAAAAATTATCATTAATAAGATGTATTGTGAGTAGTGAAATGAGACATATATATGTAATATCAGTATTTCCTGAATTAATTAGAGATTTTATAAATTATGGTGTTTTAAAAAAAGGACAAGATAAATCTTTAATTAATATTGAAACTATTAATTTAAGAGATTTTTCAGATAAAAATGGTTATGTAGATGATAAACCATATGGTGGAGGTGCAGGCATGGTTCTTCAAGCTCAACCTTTGATTGATGCAACTAGATACGTAAAATCTAAATTAAAAAATTATAAATGTATATACTTATCTCCAAAAGGAAAAAAAGTTAATCAAGAAATGATTGTGAAAACAGCTAACAATGATAATTTAATAATTATAGCTGGCCGTTATGAAGGCGTCGATCAAAGGTTTATTGACCTAGAAGTTGATGAAGAGTGGTCAATTGGTGATTATATTTTAAGCGGAGGCGAAGTCGCTGCGTGTGTGATAATTGATGCGGTAGCAAGAATGATACCTGGTGTTTTAGGACATGAAGATTCAAATAAAGAGGAGTCTTTTACTAATGGATACTTAGAATATCCGCATTACACAAGGCCAGAGAAAGTAGAGGGAAAAAATGTCCCCAAAGTTTTATTGAGTGGGAATCATGAAGAAATAAGGGTTTGGAGAGAAAAACAGGCTATGCTGGTCACAAACAACAAAAGAAGCGATTTAATCAAAAAAAAGCTTTCATAAAAGGTCAACAGAAGATATCATCTGTTTTCTAAATAGAGAATCACAATGAATATAATTGACGAAATCAACAAAGAGCAAATTAAAGAAATCCCTGAGTTTTCACCAGGTGATGATATTGTTGTTCAAGTAAGAGTTAAAGAGGGTGAAAGAGAAAGACTTCAAGCGTTTGAGGGTGTTGTTATTGCATTGAAAAATCGTGGAGTAAATTCATCTTTTACAGTTAGAAAAATATCTCATGGGGAAGGTGTTGAGAGAGTTTTCCAAACTCATAGCCCTTTAATAGCAAGTATAGAGCTTAAAAGAAGAGGTAGAGTGAGGCGTTCAAAATTATATTATTTACGTGAACTGTCAGGTAAAGCAGCTAGAATTAAAGAAAAGCTGGCCCCAAGAAAATAATCATTAATGGTAAAAAATTATGAAATGGTTTTTATTAGTCCAATTGGACCAATAGGAATTAATACTTATGATGAAGTAATTAATGAATTAAAGTTTGATAAAAAATTAAAGAAGATAAAGCCAAAAAATATATTTCTAAAAGAAGTTTGTAAGCAGTTAGATTCATATTTTAATAAGAAACTAAGTATATTTGATGTTCCTTTCAAAGTATCAGGTACTAAATATCAAGCTAAAATTTTAAAAGAAGTTGCAAGAATAAGTTATGGAAATACAATTACTTATTCTGAAATAGCAAAATTAAATGAAACTCATCCTAGACCAGTTGGTAATGCATGCAGGAATAATCCTATTCAATTATTAGTTCCTTGTCATAGAGTTGTAGGAATAAATAATATTGGAGGTTTTTCTGGAGAAGACATAAAAGAAAATGGAGATATGATGTTTATAAAAAGAAGTTTATTAAAACTTGAGAAAAAATAATAATTTATATTTTCTTAACAGTGTTAGGAAGAAATTCTAAAAGTATTTTTGATAGGTTTGTTAATAAATCTTTTTTATAATAATTTCTTCTAAAAACAAGTCTTATTCTTCTATAGGCTTTCTTGTGATTTAATTTTCTTACCTGTATGCCTTTATCAGTTGTCCATGCTGATTGAAGTGCAAGAGCAGGAACAAATGTAAACCCTTCTCCTACAGATACTAAATTTACCAATGTTTCTAAACTTGAAGCTTTGGTATCATATCGATGCAATATATTATTCTTATCATAAGCCTCCCAAATTTCCATTATCTGATCTCTAAGACAATGGCCATCAGAAAGAAGAAGCATCTGTTTTAAGTTTAAGTCTGTTGTTTTTATTTCATCAAGCTTATCAAGTTCTTTATTTTTTGAATATGCCACCCAGAAGGGCTCATCAAAAAGTTTAATTTGTTCGAATTTTTCACTATCAACGTCAGTTGCTAATAAAATAACATCAAGCTCTCTACTTTCAAGTTTTTTTGTAATATTCTCGGTAATGTCTTCATCTATAAATATTTTTGAGCTTTTATTATTTTTTCTCAAGTTCAATATGAAATTAGGAATCAAATAAGGTCCTAAAGATGGAATTACACCAATCTTAATTGGTTGATGCCAAGGGTCTTGATAATCAGTCGATAAATTTTTTATCTCATATGTCTTATCTATTATTACTCTTGCTTTATTAATAATTTCTTTTCCAAAGCTGGTCACTGTCACTTGCTTGGTAGTCCTTTCAAAGATTTGAGCTCCAAGGTAACCTTCAAGTTTCCTTATTTGACCACTTAAAGTAGGTTGGGATACATGACATTCTAACGAAGCTTTTACAAAACTTTTATGTTTTGATACTGCAATTAAATATTCTAAATCTCGTATATTCATATATTATTAAAACCTTATAAGGTTTAATTATTAATAGTTATTATCTATATATAATATAGTTTTTAACGTCTTGAATCAATACTTCTAATAAGGATAATTGAATTGAAGTTTAAATTTAATAGGAGAAATATCATGGACTTAAAAGGTTCAAAAACTGAAAAAAACCTCCAAGATGCTTTTGCTGGAGAATCACAGGCTAATAGAAGGTATTTATATTTTGCTGCTAAAGCTGATGTAGAAGGATATAACGATGTTGCAGCAGTATTTAGATCAACAGCAGAAGGTGAAACTGGTCACGCTCATGGTCATCTAGAGTATCTCGAAGAATGTGGCGATCCTGCAACAGGTAAACCTTTTGGAGATACAGTGGCTAATCTAGAAACAGCTATAGCTGGAGAAACTCATGAATACACTGATATGTATCCAGGAATGGCAAAATCTGCTAGAGACGAAGGATTTGATGAAATTGCAGATTGGTTTGAGACTTTAGCTAAAGCTGAAAGATCTCATGCAAATAGATTCCAAAAAGCATTGGATGAAGTAGCTTAATAAAATAATATTTAAAGGAGAAAGGAAGCTCCTTTAGTATTTATCTATCAGAGTGGAGTAATAGTATGTCTGTGAATACAACAGAAGGCGGTTTGTCGGCCCCAACTAGACATAATATAGGATGGAAAGAAGATCTCTTTTACGACACAAAGTCAATAAATAATGAGTTAAGTCGTGTCTTCGAAGCCTGTCATGGATGTAGAAGATGCGTAAGTCTCTGCGAGGCATTTCCAACTTTATTTGATTTAATAGATGAATCAGAAAACTTTGATTTAGAATCTGTAGATACAAAAGACTTTATTAAAGTCGTGGACGAATGCTATATGTGCGACTTATGTTATCAAACTAAATGTCCTTACGTGCCGCCGCATGAATGGGCGATAGATTTCCCTCATTTGATGTTGAGAGCCAAAGCAGAAAAATTTAAAACACAAAATAGCAATACAAAAAAAATGATGAAGTTAAGAAATTATATTCTAAGCTCTACAGATATAGTCTTTAAAAATGGCTCATACCCTATTATATCAAATCTAATAAACTATTTATTAACAAATAGAATCGTAAGAATAATATTGGAAAAGATGCTAAAAATACACCGAGATGCTGACTTACCATTAATGAATTCTAATAATATTAAAAAAAGATTTGAAAAAATAAAAAATTACAAAATAAATATTACTAAGACTCAAAAAACAAATGGAAAAGTAAAATTATTCTCAACATGTTATTGTACAAGTAGCCAGCCAGAATTAGCCGAAGATCTAATAAAAGTTTTTTTACATAACAATATTCAAACAGAAATTTTTAATAATGAAAATTGTTGTGGTATGCCAAAACTTGAACTAGGAGACTTAAAATCTGTTGAAGAGCTAATGAAGAAAAATATACCGAATTTAGTAAAAGCGGTAAAAGAAGGTTATGATATTGTTTCCCCAGTCCCATCTTGCGTACTAATGTTTAAACAAGAGTTACCTTTACTATTTCCAGATAATGAAGACGTTAAATTAGTTCAGAAAAGTATTTTTGACCCATTTGAATATTTGAATCTTAGAGATGAGGAAGGTTTATTCAATTCTGAATTTAAAAATTCTACTGGAAAAATAGCATACCAAACTGCTTGTCATCAAAGAGTACAAAATTTTGGCCCTAAAACAAAAAATATACTATCTAAAATACCAGGATCAGAAATTACAATGATAGAAAGATGTTCAGGACATGATGGAACATATGCAATAAAATTAGAGTCTTTCAAAAAATCTTTAAAAATAAGAAAACCAGTAGTATCAAGGATTGAAAAAGATGAATATAAAGTTTTTACAAGTGATTGTCCAATGGCTGCAAAACATATAGGAAATGCACTTAATAAAAATAATATTGAAATAGAGTTACATCCAATATCTATTTTGAAATCTGCTTACGAAATTTAAATGACATGGAGAATATTATGTTAAAAAAAGAAGATCTTTATAAATTAGAAGAATATTCTATAGAAAGGAAAAAATTTAAATCTGAGGTTCTTGCGACAAAGAAACACAGATCAATTTTAGTTGGTAATCATATAAATTTACTATTTGAAAATTCTTTAACAATAAAATATCAAATTCAAGAAATGCTAAGGATAGAGAAAATTTTTGAATCCGAATTAATTCAAGAAGAACTTGACACCTATAATCCATTAATTCCAGAGGGAAAAAATCTTAAAGCTACTATGTTGATAGAATATTCAGATGTTTCTGAAAGGAAAATAAAATTACAGAAATTAAAAGGCGTAGAAAAGAAAATTTGGATAAAAGTTGGTACTAACGATTTAGTGTATCCAATTGCAGATGAAGACTTGGAGAGAGAAGATGATACTAAAACTTCAGCAGTTCATTTCTTGAGATGGGAGTTTAGTAAAAATCAAATTCATGACTTTAAAAATGGAAGTCCTGTTTCTATTGGAGTAAGTCATCCTGAGTACGATGCCTCCCATATAATTACTGAAAGTGTAAGATTTGAATTAGCAAAAGACTTTATATAGCTCTGCAAGATATTACTTCTATCTTTAACAAAGTAAATCGTAATCTAAAAGTGATATGTCATTGTATTTAATATATCATGTTCATTTACATTAAAGATAAGATGAAAACTAGCCTAGAACAGTTCTCAAAAGAGGATCATGGAATATATAAAAAGGACATTGATCCTGATGTTATAACAGTATCTGATATATTAATAAATAATGGATTTCAGGCATTCCTAGTAGGTGGCTGCATTAGAGATATTCTTTTAAATAAAAAACCCAAAGACTTTGATATAGCTACAGATGCAAGCCCATCGGTAATATGTAAACTATTTAATAATGCTAGAATAATCGGTAGGAGATTTAAAATAGTTCACGTTTATGTATCTGATAAAAAGTACTTTGAGGTCACAACATTCAGATCCGATGCAAGAAAAAAAAATAATGAAAAAAAATTTAAAAAAACTCATGGAATGATTAAAAGAGATAATGTATTTGGAACTATAAGCCAAGATGCACAAAGAAGAGATTTTACAATTAATTCCTTGTATCTAGATTTAGATAGTGAAAATCTTCATGACTATGTTGGCGGTATTAACGATATAAAAAATAAAAAATTAAAGTTAATAAAAAAGCCGTCAATAAGTTATCAAGAAGACCCGGTAAGAATGTTAAGAGCTATTAGGTTTGAATCAAAATTAAATATTAGATTAACTGAAGAATGTAGCAGCTCAATAAAAAAAATGTCGCATCTTATTAACAATGTCTCTCCTTTTAGACTCTTTGATGAAATATTAAAAATAATGCATTCAGGAAAGGGTGTAGAAGGATACCTAAAATTAAGAGAGCATGATTTATTTAAATATTTATTTCCTTATACTAATAATATTCTTATTATTGATGAAAAATATAACGACTTTTTTATGGCGGCATTAAAAAATACTGATATAAGAATTAATGACGGACTTCATGTTAATCCTTCATTTATTTATGCAGTTTTTCTATGGCCATATTTTAAAGAAATGGAAGAAACGAGCTCTGACGTAAAAGATTTTGATAGTATTTTTAGGCGTGTTATTGAATCACAAGCTAAGTACATATCTATACCTGATTTTTTTAAATCAACAATATTCACGATATGGTCATTGCAAAGTAGTTTTTTAAATTTGAGCTCTAGAAATATTCAGTATGTTAAAGAATTAAGTAAATTTAGGGCGGCATATGATTTTTTTCATATTAGATCTTTAATTGAACCAGATTTAAAGGAATATGCTCATAAATGGTATGAAATACAAAAAAGCGTTAAGAGTAAAAAAATAAATAGAAAGCATAATCGTAATGGAAAAAGAAAAAGTAAATAATTCTAGAGATCTATACATTGGTATTGGAAGTAATTTAAGCAATCCAATTCTTCAATTAAACAAAGCTATAAAATTTTTATCTCAACTAGATAAATTAAATGATATTAAAAGTTCTAGTTTTTATGAAAGCCCTCCAATGGGGCCAAGCGACCAAAATAATTACTTAAATACTGCTGTTATGTTTAAAAGTAGCGAATCCCCAGAAGATATATTAAAATTATTAAAGGATATAGAGTTCTCTATGGGGAGAAAGAAAAGTTCAGTAAAATGGTCCGAAAGAATAATAGATTTAGATATAATTCTTTATGGTGACTTAACATATGAATCAGAATTTCTAACAATCCCACATATGTATGCTCATGAAAGGGCATTTGTTTTATTTCCTATTTTAGATATAAATCCTGATATATTTATACCTAATAAAGGTTTCGCAAAAGATTTGGTAAAAAATTGTTTATATAAAAATATTAAAAAAATAGAGAAATAATGAAAGATTTAACTTCTAAATATATTGTTATTGAAGGCCCTATTGGGGTTGGTAAAACCAGTTTATCTAATAAGCTAGCACTTGAATGGGATGCAGAGCTTATACTTGAAAATGTTGATGATAATCCATTTCTATCAAAATTTTACAAAAATCCAAGAGAAGTCTCACTACAGACCCAGCTTTACTTTTTATTAACCAGAACTAGACAGGTTCAAAGTTTTAAACAGCAGGATATTTTTTCACAAACTAGGGTTTCTGATTTTATGTTACAAAAAGATAGGTTATTTGCACAAGTTACATTAAATAATGAGGAATATGATTTATATGATCAACTATATTCATATATGGCTGTAGATATACCTAAGCCTGACTTATTAATTTACTTGCAAGCGCCAGCAAATGTTTTGATGAAAAGAATTAAAAAAAGAGGTAGAAATTTTGAAAAATATATTAATACAGAATACCTTGAAAGATTAAACTCTATGTATTTAAAATTTTTTAGTAATTATGATGGATCCCCTTTATTGATTGTAAATGCTGAAGATATTGATTTTGTTAATAATGCAATTGATTACAAAAATTTACTAGATAAGATTTATTCTATTGATAAAGGAAGACACTACTTTAATCCGTTGGCAAGTATAATAAATGATTAATATTAAAAAAAAACTTAATAGTTATATTGATGAAAAAAATCAAATAGTTTGTATTACATGTTACGACGCATCATTCAGCAAAATTCTAGATGATCTTAGTATTGACATTGTCCTTGTTGGAGATTCTTTGGGAATGGTTATCAAGGGAGAAACTAACACTCACAATGTAACTATTGAAGATATTTTATATCACACTTCGTGTGTAGCAAAAAACAAAAATAATTTTATCTTAATGGCTGACTTGCCTATAAATTCGTATAAAGATCCTGAAATTGCATATACAAACTCAAAAAAATTATTAGACAAAAAAGCCGATATTGTAAAAATAGAATATAAAGATAATCATGCAGAAATAGTGAAAACTTTAATTTCAAAAAATATACCCGTATGTGCGCATATTGGATTACTGCCTCAATACGCTTCATCAATACAAGATATTAGAATTTATGGGAAAGATAGAGATGAAAGAGACAAATTACTCCAACAAGCCCATAGTTTAGAAAAACTTGGGGCAAATATGATTTTACTTGAATGCGTTAATTCAGAGTTGTCAAAAGATATTACTAACTCTGTAAAAATACCGGTTATTGGAATTGGTTCTGGAGAGTTCTGTAATGGTCAAGTCCAAGTTTTATACGATTTAATTGGTGTTTCAAATAACCCTCCAAAATTTTCAAAAGACTTTTTAAAAGAAAATGGAAGTATTAAAAAGGCGCTAAAAGATTTTTATAATTATGTTAAATCAATTAAGCATTAAATAATTTATGAAGATTTTTAAATCTATAGAGGAATTTATTAGTTCTGAATTAAAAGTTAACATATTTATTCCAACAATGGGAAATCTTCATGAAGGCCATTTGTCATTAATAGATGTGGCAAAAAAAGATTACGGTAATGTATGTGTAAGCATATATATAAATGAAAACCAATTTACTGATAAGAAGGATTTCGATAACTACCCCATCACATTAAAGCAAGATATTGAGAAGCTTGAATCAAAACATGTTGATTATTTATTAATTCCCAGTAAGCAAGATATAAATAAATATTCTAAGGCTTTTGATTTTAAATTAGAGCCAAAAAAATTAACCACTGATCTATGTGGTAAATATAAGTCAGGCCACTTCCTAGCGGTTATGGATATTATTCATAGATTTTTTCAAATTATTAAACCAGAAAAAATTATTTTAGGAGAAAAGGATTTTCAGCAAATTATTTGTATTAAAGAACTTATAAAAATTTGTGACTATAATATTAGCGTTATTTCTGCTCCAGTTGTTAGAAATAAAGAAGGCCTTGCCTTAAGTTCTAGAAACTCTCATCTTTCAAAAGATGGTATAATTATTGCTAATAGTATCTTTAAATCATTAATCTTGTCTAAGGATTTATATGATAATAATGTTCCATTAGATAGGATAATTGAAAACATATATGATTTTTTTGATAAAACTCCCTTAAAATTAGAGTATTTTACTATAAGAAATTTAAAATCGTTGCAGCATGGAAATGATAGTGATTTAATAGCAATTATAGCTTGTTACTTAGAGGGAGTTAGACTTATTGATAATATGATTATAAAATCTAGATCCTAAAATCAATAGAATTATATACAAAGGCATTTAAATGAACTTAACATTTTTAAAATCAAAATTACATGGAGCTCGCGTTACACATTCAGAGTTAGATTATGATGGCTCTTGTGCTATTGATAGCGATATTTTGGCACAAGCATCAATTCATGAATATGAGAAAATTGATATTTATAATGTTACTAATGGAGAAAGGCTTTCAACGTATACGATATTAGCTCAACCAGGAAGTGGAATAATATCAGTAAATGGCGCGGCGGCACACAAGGCAAGCCCAGGAGATAAATTAGTAATATGCTCATATATAGATGTACCAAAAGAACAAATAAAAAAACATAAGCCAATCTTAATATATCTCGACGAAGATAATAAAATTATTAAGAAGACTGCGAGTATAGCAATGCAGCTAGTGTAATAATCATTATATAAAATAAATGAATAAAATTTTTTTAGAACAAACAAGAAAAATAAAAAAAGAAACTCTAAGATTTAAAAATTCAAAGAAAGCATTAAAAAACAATAAAAATTTTTTTTTAGAAACAGATAACTTATATTTTAATTATTCAAGAAATATTGTTGATAAAAAAACTTTAAGTGAATTATTAAAATTAGCTAATATTATTGACATAAAAAATAGCTATAAAAAATTAATCAATGGTTATCAAATAAATACGTCAGAACAAAGAAAAGTTCTTCATCCAGCATTGCGAAGCGTTACAAAATTTCTTGATAAAAGTATAATTAAAAATATTGATAACCATAAAAAAATCTTAAAAAAAATATCAAATGATATTCGTTCAGGTAAAAAAAAATCATTTAGCAGGAAGAAATTTACCGATATTGTGTCAGTAGGAACTGGAGGGTCATATTTTGGAATTAAAGCGGTATATGAAGGTTTAAAAAATTATAGTTCAAAAAAAATTAATCTTCATTTTATTTCCAATTTAGATTTCACAGAAAATAAAGATTTGCTTTCTTCATTAGATCCTGAAAAAACTTTATTTATTGTTGTTTCTAAAAGTTTTAAAACGATTGAAACGCTAGAAAATATAAAAAAAATTAAATATTGGTTAAATAAGGATTTTAATGGGAAGAATATTATGGGTAATTTTTTAGCCGTTACAGAGAATGAAGCAGAAGCTTTAAAGCTTGGTATTTGTAGTGATAATATAATCAAAATATGGGAATGGATAGGTGGTAGATACTCTATTTGGTCAGGAGTAAGTATTGGACTTATCATATCTATTGGGTTTAGTAACTTTTCTAAATTTCTAAAAGGTGCTGAAAATGCGGATGCACATTTTTATAAAAACAAATATAGCGTAAATATTCCTGTGATTATGGCTTTATTGTCTTATTACTATACATCTTTTTTTGGCACACAAAGTCATCTAATTTTACCATATAATTTTAGACTGAGATTTTTGCACGATCATATTCAGCAAGTAGAAATGGAAAGTAACGGAAAATCCTTAGATATTTTTGGTAAAGATATTTTTAGTAAATCTGGAAATATAGTTTGGGGTGGTTCAGGAAGTTGTTCTCAGCATTCTTTTTATCAATTGCTACATCAAGGTAATTTATTAATACCAGCTGACTTTATAATTTCTAAAAAGACTGATTCTGGTAGCCAAGATAATCATAACATGCTGTTTTCTAATTTTTTAAGTCATCTAGAAATTTTAAATAAGGGTTTTTCGGAATCACAAGCAAAAGAGTTGTATGAGAAAAAATTTTCAAAACTTGGTTTAGATAAAAATTTAGTTATTAAAAACTTAATACTATCAGGTAACAAACCTGCTAACGCAATTTTGTTAAATAAGCTATCTCCTGAATCGCTCGGTGAGCTATTAGCATTTTATGAACACAAGACTTATGTTTTAGGCTTATTGTATGGAATTAATTCATTTGATCAATGGGCTGTTGAAATTGGGAAAATTAAAGCTAAGGAAATATATCAAGATATAAAATTGGCAAAAAATAAAAATAAAAAAATAAATAATGAAACAATAAAAAAATATCTTAGCTAGAGCATTCTAGTTTTCTTATAGCCCAATCAATATGCTCGTTTAATATTTCACTGTTTTGATTTTTCTTTTTTTTCTTGAGAGCTTGAATTATATCTTGGCTCTTTTCAGAATTCCCTAAACCAATCGTTATATTTCTTAGCCATTGAAAATATGATATCCGATTAATAGGAGTATCTTTAGTGTTATCTTTAAATTCTTTTTCAGTCCAGTTAAATAAATTTATCAGTGTTGGGGAATCTAATTCATGTTTGTGAGTGAATTCTTCGATTCTTGTTTCTTCGCTAAATCGATTCCATGGGCAAACTAATTGGCAATCATCGCAACCAAATATTCTATTACCAATGCTATCTCTATACTCATTCGGGATTGAGCCTTTTAATTCAATTGTTAAATATGCAATACATTTTTTAGCATCTAAAACATATGGTGATATTATTGCGTTTGTTGGACACTTGTCTATGCATTCTGAGCACTGGCCACAAAAGTTTTCTGATTTCTTATCTATATCAAATTCAATATTGGTATATATTTCGCCAAGAAAAAAATAAGATCCATTTTTTTTATTAATTAATAAAGTATTTTTACCAATCCACCCCAAACCAGATTTTTGACCAATTGCTTTCTCTAGAACAGGCGCCGAGTCAACAAATGCTCTATATTTAAAATCATCAACTTCATTATTAATTTTTTTAGCAATTATATGAAGCCTATCTCTCATTTCTGAATGATAATCTTTTCCTAGGGCATACCTAGATATATAGCCAAGATTTTTATTTTCTAAGACTTTTTTTGAATCATATGTATTTTCTTGCAAGTAGTTCATTCTGAATGAAATTACTCTAACAGTACCAGGCATTAATTTGTTAGGCCGAGATCTTTTAACTCCGTGCTTTTCCATGTAGTGCATTTCACCATGGAACTTATTCTCCAACCAATTAAGTAAATGAGTTTCATCTTCTTTAAGATCAATATCTGTGAAACCAACATCATCAAATCCAAGATCATACGCCCAATCTTTAATTTTACTTTTTAATAATTGTGATTTCATACAAGTCTTTTTAAATAATATTGTTATAATTATACAATGTGTGGAATTGTAGGCGAATATTTTTTTAATAATAAATGTGGTGATCACAATATTGAACTAATGCTCAACAAAATTAAGTCCAGAGGGCCAGATTATTCAGGATTTAAAATAAAAGATCATATTTGTTTAGGTCACTCACGATTATCTATAATTGATCTTTCTAGCGCTTCTAACCAACCATTTGAAGACAAAGAAGCAGATTTAAGTATGGTTTATAATGGCTGCATATATAATTATGTAGATCTAAGAAATAAACTAATTAAAAAAAATCACTCTTTTAAAACCTCTGGAGATACAGAAGTGGTTCTAAAATCTTATATAGAATGGGGTAAAGAATGTTTGAATATGTTTGAAGGAGATTTTTCTTTGGCTATTTGGGATATAAAAAAAAGAAGTCTTTTTCTTGCAAGAGATAGATTTGGTGTAAAGCCATTATATTTTTCGTATTCTAAAAAATTTTTTAGATTTGGCTCAACGCTACAATCAATTATTGTAAATAAAGATATTGATATGAAGTTAGATCCTAAGTCTTTACATATGCATTTTTCTTTGCATGCTGTAGTACCTGCACCAAATACTATATTTGAAAATATAAAAAAAGTTCCACCTGGGCACTATTTAATAATTAACGAAGAAAAAAAAGTAATATTAGAAAAATATTGGGAACTTGATAGTAAAGACAATAATCTTATTGAAGACGAAAATGAAGCGATAAGTTTAATTAGAGACTTATTATCAAAGTCTGTTGAAAAAAGATTATCAGCATCTGACATAGATGTTGGAGTTTTACTCTCAGGGGGTTTAGATTCAAGCTTAATAGTTGCTTTAGCTAAAGATAAATTTCCCAAATTAAAAACTTTCAGTATAGGTTTTGAAGACGACAAAGAGGAAAAAGGAAGTGAATTCTTTTATTCTGATCAAGTGGCAAAAAAATTTAACACTAATCACCAAAAATATATTATTGATAATGCTGTCGTTTTATCTAAGTTGCCAGATGCATTTAAGTCTATGTCAGAACCAATGGTTGCCCAAGATGCAGTAGCTTTTTATATGCTATCCGAGCTAGTCAGTAAAGATGTAAAAGTTATTCTATCTGGACAAGGCGCTGATGAGGGATTTGCGGGATATTTTTGGTACAAGAAAATTGCTTTAGAAGAAAATAACTATAATAATTTCTTAAAACACTATGTCGATAGAAGTGATGCAGAATTAAAAGAATTCTTGAAAATAAAATTTAAAAATGACTACACATCTAGACTGGTACAAGATAAATTAAATTTGATTAATTCTAAAACGTTAATAGGAAATGTTTTAAATCTTGATATTACAACTTTAGTTGTAGATGACCCTGTAAAAAGAGTGGATAATATGACTATGGCTTGGGGGCTAGAAGCAAGAGTACCTTTTTTAGATCATGATTTAATTGAGGCATCTGCAAAAATAGACCCTAGGTTGCATTTAAAAAGAAATGGAAAAAATATATTAAAAGCGATTTCTGATAATCTTTTACCCAGAGATATAATTAGCAGAAAAAAAGGCTACTTTCCAATGCCGGCACTAAAGTATATAAGGGGCGAATATTATGATTTTGTTTGTGATATTCTTAACTCTAGAAAATGTAATAATAGGAATCTTTATAATAGGAAATATATAGAAAAATTATTAAAGATGCCTAATAATTATAAGACCGCTATAGATGGAAATAAGTTGTGGCATGCTGCAGCTACTGAATTATGGTTTCAGGAAAATTTAGATTAAAATTATGTAATCAGGAGAAATTATGGACGTTTTAGAAAGAATAAAAGAGCAAGTAGAGAGTAATAAGGTAATCATATATATGAAGGGTACGCCACAAATGCCACAATGCGGATTTTCAAGTAGAACTTCCGAGGCTCTAAAACAATGTGGATCAGAATTTGCGTATGTAAATATATTAATGGATCCAGAAATATTTCAAAATTTACCTAAATTTGCTGATTGGCCAACTTTCCCTCAAGTTTATATAAATGGTGAATTTATAGGTGGATGTGATATCACTCTTGAGCTTCATGAAAAAGGTGAATTAAAAAAAATGATAGATGAAGCTAACTCATAAAAAATAATGAAAGATAAAAATATTAAGAAAGTTGTTTTGGCATATTCTGGAGGTTTAGACACTTCTATTATAGTTAAGTGGCTACAAGTTAATTATAAGTGTGAAGTAATAACCTATACAGCTGATTTAGGCCAAAAAGGTGAAATTGAATCCGCAAAGAAAAAAGCGAAGGAACTTGGTGTATCTCAAATATTTTTAGATGACTTAAAAGAAGAGTTTACAAAAGATTTTATCTTTCCAATGTTTAGAGCAAATGCTTTATATGAAGAACAGTATCTATTAGGTACCGCAATAGCTCGTCCGTTGATTTCAAAAAAATTAGTAGAGGTCGCTGAAAAATGTAATGCTGATGCTATCTCTCATGGGGCAACAGGGAAAGGTAATGATCAAGTTCGTTTTGAATTATCAGCTTATTCTTTAAACCCAAAAATAAAAATTATTGCGCCTTGGAGAGAATGGGATTTAAATTCTAGAGATAAACTTTTATCTTATGCTGCCGAAAATGATATCCCAATTGATATGGATAAAAAAAATGCTCCCCCATATTCAATGGACGCGAATCTTCTTCATATATCTTACGAGGGTAAAGTTTTAGAAGATCCTTGGGCTTCTCCTCCAGAGAGTATGTGGAGATGGACCACTGCCCCACATAATGCTCCAGATAAAGCTGAAGAAATAGAAATAGAATTTTGCGAAGGAGATCCTGTAGCATTAAATGGAAAGAAGATGAGTCCTGCCATTATCTTGGAGGCTCTAAACAATTTGGGTGCAAAACATGCTATAGGAAGGCTAGATATAATCGAAAATAGATATGTGGGTATGAAATCAAGAGGCTGTTATGAAACTCCAGGTGGTACAATTATACTCCATTCAAGAAGAGCTATAGAGTCAGTTACTCTGGATAGAGAAGTAGCTCATCTAAAGACAGAACTAATGCCCAAATATGCTAATATTATTTATAATGGTTTTTGGTGGAGCCCAGAAAGAGAAAATTTACAAACATTTATTGATGCCACTCAAAAAACTGTTAACGGTTTTGTTAGATTATCCTTATATAAGGGGAATATTATTATAGAGGGAAGAAAGTCTGAAAATAATAGCTTGTATAAAGAGAATCTTGCAACATTTGATGATGACAAGGGATCTTATGATCATAAAGATGCGCAAGGTTTTATAGCACTAAACGCTTTAAGATTAAAAAATAAGTTAAAAAACTAATACTGTACTTATTTTCTTATCCAGCTTATTATTAGTTCATAAAAATGAAATATTGCTTTTAAAAGGCAGTTGAGAGGAGAAAATGAGAAATTTAAGAGTACTATCTTTAGCCTTAGCTTCATTAGTATTAAGTGGATGTGCTACTTATTCTGGAAATTCTATGTCTGATTCAAATGACCCTTGGCAGACTGTCAACAGACCTGTTTTCGCAGTTAACGATGCTTTTGACCAGGCTTTATTCAAGCCTCTCGCAAAAGGTTACGATGCAATTACGCCTCAACCAGTAAAAACTGGTGTGACAAACTTTTTTTCAAATCTTAACGAAATTGATAATGCTTTAAATAATTTATTTCAAGGTAAACCAAATCAATTCGGAACTTCTATCGGAAGACTTGCTATAAATTCGACTATAGGATTGGCCGGAATAATTGATGTTGCGTCACATATGGGATTAACTCACGCGCCAGAAGATCTAGGACAGACTTTTGGAGCTCTTGGAGCAGGGGCAGGACCATATGTTGTTTTACCACTTCTTGGTTCAAGTAGTGTCAGAGATATGCCTGGCAGGATATTGTCTATGTATCTAAATCCATTGGCTTGGTTAGATGATGTTTCATTTAGAAATATTATGGTAGGAGTAAATGCGGTTGATTCGAGATCAAATTTACTTGCCAAGGAAGACATAGCTAGTGAAATATCAGATGATAAATATACATTGTACAAAGATGCATATTTAGAGCAAAGAGAATTTGATATTGCTGATGGAGACTTAGACGATTCTAGTTTAACTTCTGATATTGCCGATTAATAATTTTTTATTTTTTCGTATTAAATCCGATGTAAACACCATTTAGTATTATAAATACTACTGGTAATATTATTCCTAATATATAGAACTTAAACTCAACCCATTTTACCTCAGAATAAAAATTTGCAACATACAGATTTAAAAAGCCACACAGTATGAAAAATACTATCCACGAATTTGATAGTAGGGACCATTTTTTATCATCAAGAATTATTTGCTCTTGAAGTAATTTTTTAATTATATTTTCTTTTCCAAAAATATTGTTAAGTATAAAAAATATTGCAAAGCCCCAATAAACTATAGATGGTTTTATTTTAATAAAATAAGGATTTTTAAAATATAGCGTACTAAAACCTGCAATTAATATTATAAATAATGTTATGTAGTGTATTTTTTTAACATTACTGGTAATAAATAGCGCCAAAAATTGTACAGAATAAGTAATCATTAAAACTAAAGTTGCAAAGTATATTCCGTTAGATTTATTTGAATTTAATGAAATACCAAATATATTATTTACATCATTTATGTAACTGATTGGTATATCTGTGTAAAAAATATAAGATAGAAAAAAGAAAAAGACAGGAATAAAGTCAATAAATGCTTTCAAAATAAACCTCAAAAAAATTAGAAATATGTTAAGTTAATTTCATATAATGATATAATATTTATTAAATAATAACATAATATAAGTGAATGGATACAAAACCTGGTGAGCTTAAAGATTTAGAGAATATTAATATTCCCTTAGCTTATGTAAAAGGTGAGCCATATCTAAATATACCTGAAGATTTGTACCTACCACCTGATGCTCTAGAAGTTGTTCTTGAGTCATTTGAAGGTCCTTTAGATCTTTTGCTCTATTTAATAAAAAGTCAAAACTTTGATATTCTTGAATTACCAGTAGCAAAAATAACCGAGCAATACGTTCAGTACATAGATTTAATGCAAGACTTAGAATTAGAGTTAGCGGCAGAATACATGTTAATGGCTGCCACATTAACCGAGATAAAATCTAAATTATTACTACCATCAATTGAGGAAGAGCTGGGGGAGGAAGACGATCCTAGGGCAGAATTAATAAGAAGGTTGCAAGAATATGAAAGATATAAGAAAGCAAGTTTTAATCTTGATGCTTTACCTAGAATAGACAGGGACTTTTATATTCTAAATAAGGTTCCTTATGAGACTGTAAAAAAAGATGAAGCTTATCAAAATATTGATTTGGATAAACTTGTAATTATTTTTCATAAGTTAATGGAGCAAACAAAATTTTTAACTCCACATGATGTCAAAAAAGACTTTTTATCTGTAAGAGAAAAAATGACATTAATTTTAAACATATTAAAACAAGATGAATTTATCGATTTTAAAGATTTATTGAATTCAAGTGAAGGTAAGTCAGGATTAATAGTTTCTTTCTTAGCTATACTAGAATTAATAAAACTAACATTAATAGACTGTGCTCAAGCAAATAATGATTCTGCTATATTTATCAAATTAAAATAAAAACTTAAGAGAGTATCTTTTGAAAAATTCTAAATTAAAAAAAATCATTGAATCTTTAATATTTTCGTCTTCCTCGCCGATATCTATAAAAGAGCTAAGAAACTTTTTTTCTGACGAGAAAATCTCTTTAAAATTATTAGAAGAATTAATTTCTGAGCTCCAAATACAATATTTAAATTCAGGTGTTAATTTAAAAAAAGTCTCTACTGGATATAGATTTCAGGTTTCAGAAGAATGTAACGAGTGGGTTACAAATTTCTATCCCGAAAAACCTCAAAAATATTCAAGGGCATTAATGGAAACTTTAGCATTAATTATTTATAAACAACCTATAACTAGAACCGAAATTGAAGCAGTTCGTGGTGTTAGCGTAAGTAGCAATATTATAAAAACTCTTATTGAAAGAGAATGGATAAAAATTTTGGGTTATAAAGATGTGCCTGGTAAGCCTGCAATTTTTGGCTCAACAAAAGAATTTTTGGATTCACATAATCTAACAACTCTAAATCAGTTGCCCAAACTTGATGATATTATAGAGCTTTCAGAGCAAGAAAAACAACAACTAGGCTTGTTAGATACAAATTTAAATAATGAAAAAGATAATGATTTAATTGATCCTAAGGCAGAAGAATATAACGAAGATAATATTCATTAAAAATACTAAGATTTATTACTTTTTTCGACCTTTATAGCTCTTTTTGGGTATTTTTTCTTGAGTAATTCGGAATATTAGAATATATTGTCGTACCATCAAGACGAACAATTATTAAACAAACGGTAATAACATGAAAATTTCAATTCCAAAAGAAAACAGGGTTGGAGAGACCAGAGTTGCAGCTTCTCCAGAAGTAGTCAAAAAATTTACGGCAATGGGCTTTGAGGTAACTGTAGAGAGTGGTGCAGGGCAAAATTCAGGTTTTACAGATGAGATATTTAAAGAGGCAGGTGCTAAAATTGCGTCCGATACAAAATCTACATTAAGTAATGCGGATATTATATTTAAAATACAGCGTTTAATGACATCAAATGATGAAATTGATGAAATTTCAATGTGTAAGAAAGATGCAATGGTACTTGCACATATGTCAGCATTAGTTTCAAAGAAAGATTCTGAGGAATATGCAAAAGCTTCATTAACAACTTTTGCTATGGATCTAATGCCAAGAATAACAAGAGCACAATCAATGGACGTTTTATCATCGCAGTCTAATTTATCTGGATATCAAGCAGTTATAAAAGGAGCAAGTAGCTTTAATAGCGCTTTCCCAATGATGATGACAGCTGCAGGAACTGTGGCCCCAGCTAAAGTTTTTATAATGGGAGTAGGTGTTGCAGGACTGCAAGCCATTGCAACCGCAAAGAGAATGGGTGCAATAGTCACCGCATATGATGTTAGGGCCGCAACAAAAGAACAAGTTGAGAGTTTAGGTGGAAAATTTCTTATTGTTGATGAAGAGGCTATGAAAGAAGCAGAAACTTCAGGTGGCTACGCTAAGGAAATGACCGAGGAATATAAGAAAAAAGAGCAAGAGGTTATTAAAAAGCATATCAAAGATCAGGATATAGTAATAACAACAGCTTTAATACCAGGAAGGCCTGCTCCAAAATTAGTGACAGCAGAAATGGTGAATTCAATGAGAACAGGATCAGTTGTAGTTGATTTGGCAGCAGAGATGGGTGGTAACTGTGAGTTGACAAAAAGAAATGAAATTTTTGATGCTGACGGTGTAAAAATTGTCGGATTTGATAATTTACCTGGCGAGCTACCAAAAGACGCAAGCACTTTGTTTGCAAAAAATTTACTTAATTTTCTTTCTCCACATGTAAACAATGAAACAAAAAAACTAGAGTTAGACTGGGAAGATGAGACAGTAAAAAATACTTTAGTTACTAAAGGTGGAAGTATTGTAAGTGAAATCGTTAAAGGAGTTTCATAATGGATTTTTTAAGTTTGTTTTCAATTTTTGTGTTATCAGTTTTTGTAGGGTTCTATGTAGTGTGGGGTGTAACTCCAGCATTACATTCTCCTTTGTTAGCTGTAACAAATGCAATATCATCAGTAATCATCGTTGGAGGCCTTATTGCTGCAGTCGCTAGTAAAGGTATTATAGATTTATCTAGCACAATGGGATTAATCGCTGTCCTTCTAGCATCCGTAAATATTTTTGGCGGTTTTATGGTTGCACAAAGAATGCTAGCAATGTTTAAAAAGAAAAAATAAATAGGTAAATATAAATGAATACAACAATAATTGGTTTTGCATATCTTCTTTCTGGAGTACTTTTCATCTTAGCATTAAAAGGTCTTTCTTCACCTGTTTCAGCTAGAAAGGGAAATACTTACGGGATGCTTGGAATGACTATAGCTGTAGCTACTACTCTTTATGGAGCAGGATCAGGCTTAGAATTATCAAGTTACACAAATATTATTATAGCGGTGGCAATAGGTGGTCTCTTTGGATCTGTGCTTGCTAGAAAAATTAGCATGACAGCTTTACCGCAATTAGTTGCTGCATTTCATAGTTTGGTTGGATTAGCAGCTGTTTTTGTTGCCATCGGAGCATATAAGAATCCAGCTGCATTTTTTGATGGCGGAATAATAAGCACAGGCAGTATGATAGAAATGAGTCTAGGTTTAGCAATTGGAGCAATAACATTTTCTGGTTCGGTTATTGCCTTTGCAAAACTGCAAGGCTTGGTTAGTGGAAACCCATTAGTATTTAAGGGTCAGCATTTAATTAACCTTATTATATTTTTAGGAATATTAACTTTAATTTATATGACAGCTGTAGATCCTATGAGTCCTTCTACAGAACAATATTTTTGGATGATTGTTGGATTATCTTTCTTTATAGGTTTCTTAGTTGTTCTTCCAATTGGTGGCGCAGATATGCCAGTAGTTGTATCAATGTTAAATTCTTATTCTGGATGGGCAGCATGTGGAATTGGATTTACACTTCAAAATACAGCATTAATTATAACTGGTGCGCTGGTTGGTTCTTCTGGGGCCATTTTAAGTTATATCATGTGTAAAGGAATGAATAGATCAATCGTAAGCGTTCTACTTGGCGGTTTCGGTGGTGATGGCGATACAGCAGCAGCAGCAGCAGCAGGTGGACCTAAAGGAAATGTTAAGCAAGGAAGTGCAGATGATGCGTCTTTCATTATGAGTAATGCACAAAAGGTAATTATTGTTCCAGGGTATGGTATGGCTGTTTCGCAAGCTCAACATGCATTGCGAGAAATGTGTGACATACTTAAAGAAAAAGGTGTTGAGGTAAGATATGCAATTCATCCTGTAGCAGGAAGAATGCCAGGGCATATGAATGTGTTGTTAGCTGAAGCCAATGTCCCATATGATGAAGTTTTTGAACTTGAAGAAATTAATCACGAGTTCGCAACAGCTGATGTAGCATTCGTAATAGGTGCTAATGATGTTACAAATCCATTAGCAAAAACAGACCCCCAAAGCCCAATTTATGGAATGCCAATATTAGATGTAGAGAAAGCCGCGACAACATTATTCTTAAAAAGATCTATGGCTTCTGGTTATGCAGGTGTTGATAACGATTTATTTTTTAGAGATAAAACAATGATGTTGTTAGGTGATGCGAAGAAAACTACAGAAGAAATTGTTCAAGCATTAAATCTTAGTTAATTAATAAATTTTTCTAAATCTAATGGGGAATTGATTATATAATCACTTCCCCATTCTTTTACATTACTCATGTCATCGATAAACCCATAAGCTGCAGCGACAGAGAACATATTTGCTGAATTAGCAGCGGTAATATCGCGAATATCGTCTCCAACATAAGCGCAAAAAATAGGGTCACATGATATTTGTTTAGAAGCATACAACAACGGCTCTGGATTTGGCTTTTTCACATTAAGAGTATCTCCAGCAACAATACAATTAGGTGTATGGGTAAAGTTAAGCATCTCAATAATTGGTAACACAAGAAAACTAGGCTTATTTGTGACAATACCCCATTTATAATTTTTTTTTACTAAAGTGTTAATAATGTATTCAACTCCATCAAATAAATGAGTGTTAATAAATAAATTATTTTTATAAATTTCTAAGTATTCAGATATAAAATTATTTCTATCATCCTTAGACAACTCAGGACATGAAAAATCTACTAAACCACCAGCACCTCTTGAAATATATTTTTTAGCATATTCTAATTCTACCTCTTTTTTATTATGTTGATTAAGTAAAATATTTAAACAATTCACCATATCGAAAGATGTATCAGCAAGTGTTCCATCAAAATCAAAAAGCATTGCATCGATTTTTCTATTAATCATTATTTTTTTTACAATATATTATGTAATTAATATTTGGAGTACTGGATTCATAAAAACTCTTATTAAGTATATTATAATTAATACCTTTTATATTTTTAATTTCTAAAGAATTTTTTCTTAGTAGACTGCAGAATTCAGAAGGTTTTATAAAATTTTTATAATCATGAGTGCCACGCGGCAAAATATTGAATATATATTCAGCTCCTATTATAGAAACTAAGTATGAAATTAAATTTCTATTTAGTGTAGAAAAAAATAATTCAGAATTCTTTTTAGTAATTTTTATGCAATCTTGAATTAGTTTTTCGGGGTCAGGCACATGTTCAATTAACTCAAGGCATGTTAAAACATCATATTTTCTCTTTGATTCTTTTATTAATTCTTCCAAGCTTATTTTTTGATAATCTATATTTAGGTTATTTAGAGATTGATGAGCTTTGGCTATTTCAATAGCTTCATTTGACATATCAATACCTTTTACTTTTGTATTTTTAGAAGTTAAATTTTCGCAAAGGAGGCCGCCGCCACAACCAACATCTATTAATGATTTATTCTCAAGATCGATGTTTTCTTTTATAAAATTTATCCTTACTGGATTTAGCATATGCAGCGGTTTAAATGGTCCTTCAGGATCCCACCAACTATATGAAATATCATTAAATTTTTGAACTTCTTTATTGTCTACATTCATCATTACATATTATCCCATTTATTATAAATTAGCATTAATAGCGCCTATAATTTACCAATTTTTAGACGATAATCTAGTGAAAAAAGCCCACTCATGTTAGAATATAAACATTCCAAACATTTAATTTATAGAGTCATAATGGCAGAATTTGCGAAAGAATTATTACCAGTTTCAATTGAAAAAGAAACAAATAAAGCATATCTAGAATATGCTATGAGTGTAATTATCGGAAGAGCTTTGCCAGATATTAGGGACGGATTAAAGCCAGTTCATAGAAGAGTTTTGTATGCAATGGAGTCGATGGGTAATTACTCAAACAAACCTTATAAAAAATCTGCACGTGTAGTTGGAGACGTGATTGGAAAATATCACCCTCATGGCGACACTGCTGCATACGATACTATCGTAAGGATGGCACAAGACTTTTCAATGAGATATGTTTTAGTTGACGGGCAAGGTAACTTCGGCTCTATTGATGGCGATTCGCCAGCAGCTATGAGATATACAGAAGTTAGGATGGCTAAAATCGCACATGAAATTCTTTCAGATTTAGATAAAGAGACAGTTGATTTCAGACCCAATTATGATGAAACAGAAATTGAACCTGTTGTTCTTCCAACAAGAGTTCCAAATTTATTAGTTAATGGTTCTTCTGGCATAGCTGTTGGTATGGCTACAAACATACCACCTCATAACTTAACAGAAGTAATTAATGCTGTTATAGAATTAAGTAAAAAAGCTGATATGGATATTAAAGATTTAATGAAATATATACCTGGGCCTGATTTCCCAACAGCAGGAATTATAACTACAGATAAGAATGAAATAAATGGAATTGAGTCAGCTTATAAAACAGGTAAGGGCAGAGTCATCATGCAAGCAATGACAAATATCGAGATAGATAAAAAAACATCACGAGAAAAAATAATAATTACAGAACTTCCTTATCAAGTTAATAAAGCTAGGTTAATAGAAAAAATAGCAGAGCTAGTTCGAGATAAAAAAATAGAGGGAATTTCTGAATTAAGAGATGAGTCAGATAAAGATGGTATGAGGGTGGTAATTGAATTAAAAAAATCTGAAATTTCTGGCGTTCTTTTAAATAATCTATTTCAACAAACTCAAATGAGAACATCATTTAGTATTAATATGGTTGCATTGATAGATGGGAAACCAAGAGCAGTAAATTTAAAAGAGATATTATCAGCATTCATACAACACAGGAAAGAGATTGTAACAAGAAGGACAATATTTGAGCTAAAAAAAGCTAGGGAAAAAGCCCATATATTGGAAGGTCTGGCTGTCGCACTATCAAATATAGATGAAATAATTAAACTTATTAAGGAATCAAAAAATTCTCAAGAAGCTAAGATAAAATTATTATCTATAAAATGGAAAGCTGGCCTTATTCTAAAGATGTTAGATTCTTCAAAAAGCTCTATCACAAAGCCAGATGATTTAAATACCAATCTTGGATTAACTAAAGACAAATATTTGCTATCAGAAATTCAAGCTCAAGCTATATTAGAAATGAAATTGAGCAGGCTAACAGCCCTAGAGCAAGACAAAATTCTATTAGATTATAAGGAGCTTATTGATGCTATTAAGCATTATCAACTCATTTTAAGTGATAATAAAATTTTAATGAATTTAATTAGAAAAGAACTTGAAGAAATTAAAAAAATATATGGAGATAAAAGAAGAACGCAATTTCAAAATCTTGTTAATTTTTCAAAAGAAGATCTAACAAAAGAAGAAGATTTAGTTGTGACATTATCAAATGCTGGTTACGTAAAAGCACAACCTGTAGATACATACAGCTCTCAAAAAAGAGGAGGCAGAGGAAAGACTGCAGCTACAGTAAAAGAAGAAGACTTTATTGAGAAATTATTTGTTGCTAACTCTCACGATACAATTTTATGCTTTTCAAGTCTGGGAAAAGTCTATTGGTTAAAAGTTTATGATATTCCGCAATCTGGAAGATCTGCAAAGGGAAAAGCTATTGTGAATATATTATCTCTTGCGCAGTTTGAAAAAATTACTGCAATACAAAAAATTAGTAATTATGATGAAGATTTATTTGTATTGATGTCAACAAGCAAAGGAATAATTAAGAAAACAAAATTAACAGAATTTTCAAGACCAAGGCCATCAGGGCTTATAGCAATAAATTTGAAAGATGGTGATAACTTAATAGAAGCTAGCGTTACAGATGGAAAAAAACAAATCATGCTCTTCTCTAGCGCAGGGAAAACTATTAGATTTAATGAATCGGATGTAAATTGTGTAGGAAGAAGTGCTTCAGGGGTCAAAGGAATAACTATTGCAAAAGATCAGTTAGTAATTAGTATGATTATAAGTCATGAAGGTGATACAGACGATATTTTAATTGCAACTGAAAACGGTTATGGAAAAAGAACAAAAATAGATGAGTTTTCTCTTCAAAAAAGGGCAGGTAAAGGAAACATAGCTGTGAAAACTTCAGATCGTAATGGTAATGTCATAGGGGCTCTAAAAGTTAAAGAAAATGATGATTTAATGTTAATTACTGATCATGGTACTTTAGCAAGAACATCCATTAAAGATATATCTCAGTTAGGAAGAAATACACAAGGAGTAAGATTGCAAAAACTTGGGAAAGATGAAAAACTATCTCAAATTGAAAAAGTTGAAGAAGAAAAAGTCGAAGAAATATAAATTAAAAAAAATGACAGAAGATATTAAGAAAATTAGAGACAATATTGATTCATTAGATAATGAACTCCTTGAGTTATTAAATAAAAGAGCTCAGCAGGCTGTAAATATATCTAAAGAAAAACAAAAATCTAAAGGTTCTGATAATTTTTATAATCCTGAAAGAGAGGCGCAGGTAATTAGACGTATCAAAGAATTAAATAAAGGACCGTTGTCAGAAGATAATATTTGTAGACTATATAGAGAAATAATGTCAGCATGCCTTTCTTTAGAGGCGCCACTAAAAGTTTCATATCTTGGTCCCGAAGGAACCTATACACAGCTAGCAGCGCAAAATCATTTTGGATCTTCTGTATTATCTATGCCGTATTCTGATGTTGAAGAAGTTTTTTGCTCAGTAGAAAAAAGAGATACACACTATGGAGTAGTTCCAGTAGAAAATTCTACACAAGGAATTGTTGCATCAACTCTTGATATGTTTATGCGGTCAAATTTAAGAATTTCTGGAGAAATTGAAATTTCAATCAACCATAACATTTTATCGAAATCTAATAACTTAAACGAAATAAAAAAGATTTATGCACATCCGCAATCATTTTCTCAATGTAAAGAGTGGTTAGATAAAAATCTTCCAAAATCAGAAAAAATAAACTCTTCTAGTAATGCTGAGGCTGCTTTGATTTCGTCAAAAGAAAATAATTCTGCAGCTATAGCAAGTACAGTAGCAGCTGAAATATATCAATTACAAACGCTAAGTAAAAATATTGAAGATAACCGTAATAATTCAACTAGATTCTTAGTAATAGGTGAAAGAGACACAGAACCCTCTGGGAACGATAAAACTAGTATTATTGTATCTGCAAAAAATAATTCTGGCGCATTATATAGTTTGTTAGAACCACTATCTAAAAATAATGTAAGCATGACAAGAATAGAATCAAGACCATCTAAGCATAATAATTGGGAATATATTTTTTACTTAGATTTAATTGGGCATATAAAAGAGAAGTCTTTAAAAAAAGCTAATGAGGATATAAAAAGAGAAGCAAGTTTATATAGATTTCTAGGCTCATATCCTGCTGTAGCAAATAAAAAAAATGTCAAATAAAGTAAATAATAAAAATAAAAAAATCTTGGTAGTAGGCTTAGGATTAATTGGTTCTTCGTTATGCAGATCTTTAAGAAAAAATAATAGTTACGATAATATAAATGGCCATGATATTAGCAAAGAAGTCATGGAATATGCTCTTGATAATAATTATATAGACAATTTTGAATTAGATCTTGGGAATGCAATAGAAGATTCAGACATAATAGTTTTTTGTGTACCAGTAGACCAAATTAAAAATTTACTAAAAATAGCAAAATCATTTTTTAATGGCAATAAAGTATTCACAGAGACACTAAGCACAAAAAAAACAGTTTTAGATTTTATAAAAGATAATAAATTTCAAGATGTAAATAATTTCATTCTTTCTCATCCAATGGCAGGTACAGAAAATTTTGGTATAAAAAATTCTTTAGATAATCTTTATGATGAAGCAATAACTTTTATCAGCCCGCTAGATTCTTCAAAATTAGATAATATTAATTCTGTTAAATATTTATGGGAATCAATAAATTGCAATGTAGTTGAGATTGATACTCTCAAACATGATAAAATTTTAGCTGCAATAAGTCATGTTCCACATGCTATTTCTTTTTCATTATCTAAAATGATTAATGACCTTAATACGAATGAAAAATTTCCATGGATTTATTCTAAAGGAAGTCTTTCTGATATGACTAGAATTTCAAATAGTGATCCTGAATCATGGGCTAATATTTTCAGTGACAATGAAGGTAATATAATTGAATGTATAAACAAATATCTTGAAGAATTAAAAGAGTTAAAATCTATAATAAGTTTAAAAAATCATGATGATATGGTCTCTTTTTTAAAGAAATCAAAACCTAAAAAATAATAATATATGCAAGAAAAATATACTGTAAATCCATCTACTAACATAAGTGGCATAACTTCTGTTCCGGGAGATAAGTCAATATCTCATAGATCATTGATTTTATTATCTATATCTGATGGCATTGGTAAAATTACTGGTCTTTTAGAATCTGATGATTGTTTAGCCACACTAAATATTTTTAGAATGCTTGGTGTAGAAATTACTAAGAATGATGAAAATATATATACCATAATAGGTAAAGGTATTCATGGTCTAGAAGGCACAAACCATAGCTTAGATTGCGGTAATTCAGGAACAAGTATGAGGTTACTTTCTGGATTACTATGTGGGCAAAAATTTCCTAGTTATTTAATTGGAGATAGCTCGTTAAGTAAAAGACCAATGGAGAGAATATCCTCGCCACTAAGAATGATGGGAGCTAATATAAATTTATCAAAAAATAATACAGCACCAATAAGTATTAGTCCTGTAACAAAGATATCTGGAATCGAATATAAAATGCCAATTGATAGCGCGCAAATTAAATCATCTATAATATTAGCAAGTCTATATTCTTCAGAAAAAACAAATATTATTGAAAATATTAAAAGTAGAGATCATACGGAAAATATGATTAATTATTTAGGTGGAAGTATCACTACAATAAATAATAAAATTACTGTTAATCCTGAAAAGAAATTAGTCTCTAATGATATAGATATTCCAGGAGATATATCCTCAGCTATGTTTATTATCGTAGGTTGCCTAATATCAAGAAAATCAAAAGTTACAATCAAAAATGTTGGACTAAATGAATTACGTACAGGTGGTATAGAGATATTAAAGTTAATGGGCGCAAATATTCAAATTGATAATATAAGAAAATATGGCCCTGAAAAGATTGGAGATATAATAATTTATTCTTCAGAATTAAAAGGTATTAATATCCCTGAAAAATATATTGCGAACGCAATTGATGAATTTCCAATATTATTTATTGCTGCTGCAAATGCTTCTGGGAAAACAATACTTAAAAATGCCATGGAGCTAAGATTTAAAGAAAGCGATAGACTTGCTTCAATGTCAAAAGGCTTACTAAAATGCAATATAAATAATACCTTACTCGATGATGGTATAGAGATAGAAGGTGGTAAAATATCAGGTGCAACTATAGACAGCTTTAATGATCATAGAATAGCAATGTCATTTGCAATTGCTGGTATAGCTTCATCAGGTACAATTACTATTTTAAATACCGAGAATGTTTCAACATCTTTTCCTGGGTTTGATAATTTAATGTGTAAGATGGGGTTAAAAATTAAGAGGGAAAATATTTGAATCATAAAGTAATTACAATTGATGGTCCGAGCGGTGTTGGAAAAGGAACTATAGCTATAATGATTGCAGAAGAGCTTGGGTATAACTATTTAGATAGTGGTTCACTTTACAGGTCATTGGCATTAAAACTATACGAAAAAAATAATAATTTTGATGAAGTTTTAAAAAATTTAGATTATTGGATCTCTGATATAGCTATAGATTTTAGATATAAAGACGGTCAGAAAGCTCAAATATTTGTCAATAATGAAGATTTTACAGATAAAATAAGAACAGAAAAAGTTGCAATACTTGCATCAAATATTGCTAAAGACCCAATAGCAAGAGATATGCTTGAAAATTACCAAAGAAAGTACCTTTCTGCACCAGGCTTGGTAGCTGATGGAAGAGATATGGGTACAAAAGTCTTTTCTGATGCAAATACTAAATTTTATTTAACAGCCTCTATAGAAAAAAGAGCAGAAAGACGATTAAATCAGTTGAAAGATCAAGGAATTAGTGCTAACTTGCCGGCTCTCATACAAAAACTTTTGTTACGAGATAAAGCTGATACAGAGAGATTAATTTCTCCTTTGATACCAGCAAAAGATGCAATAATAATTGATACAAGCGATATTGATGCTTCTGAAGTATTCAATAGAACCATAAACATTATAAGAGATAATTTAAAAAATATATGAGCGAAGATTTTTCAACTTTATTAGAAGAGAGTATTTCTAAACTTCAAGTCAAAGCTGGCACTATAATTAATGGTACAGTGATAGATGTGAAAAAAGACCTAGTAATAGTTAATGCAGGTCTTAAATCAGAAGGAATGATTCCTATCGACCAATTTATTGGTTTTGATGGAAAAGTTGAGGTTCAAGAAGGTGATACTGTTGAAGTAACGGTTGATGCAATAGAAGACGGTTTTGGGGAAACAAAATTATCTAGAGAAAAAGCAAAAAAAGCTAGAGCGTGGGTCTCATTATCAGAAGCTTATGATGAAAAGAAAATTCTCGAAGGAAGAATTACCGGTAAAGTAAAAGGTGGTTTCACAGTGGATCTTGCTGATATAAAAGCTTTCTTGCCTGGTTCTTTGGTCGATGTTAGGCCAGTAAGAGAGACAACTTACTTAGAAGGTAAAGATTTAGAGTTTATAGTTATTAAAATAGATAAAAAGAGAAACAACGTTGTTGTTTCAAGAAAAGCAGTTTTGGAATCAGAAAACAGTGAAGAAAGAGATGAGTTGATAGCTAATTTAGAGGAAGGCTCTGTCGTAAAAGGTATAGTTAAAAATATTACAGACTATGGAGCATTTTTAGATTTAGGTGGAGTTGATGGACTGCTCCATATTACGGATATGGCATGGAAAAGAGTTAGGCATCCGTCAGAACTCATAAATATTGGCGATGAAATAGATGTAAAAGTTTTAAAATTTGATAAAGAAAAAACTAGGGTCTCACTTGGGTTAAAGCAATTAAATGAAGACCCTTGGTTTGAAATTAGCAAGGACCATCCTGAAGGTTCTAAATTAAAAGGGAAAATTACAAATATTGCTGATTATGGTTGTTTTGTTGAAATCCATAACGGAGTCGAAGGCCT
>ERZ802819.247-NODE-247-length-36595-cov-18.3511_pt1 | contig 36595 bp, 36 predicted proteins | sample MGYA00345647_ERZ802819 | MGnify/ENA primary metagenome ERZ802819 (study PRJEB30503, sample SAMEA104212355) | marine metagenome | biome: Westerlies Biome; feature: [SRF] surface water layer (ENVO:00010504) within the epipelagic zone...; material: water...
ACGTATAAGGATGCTTTAACGTATAAAGCGGCACCAGCAAGACAAAACGGTTCACACAAAAACAAATTACGGTGCAACCCATATAAAAAAAGCCTGCCAACGGTACCGCCGCTCATAGGATTTTTTTTATATGTTATTTATCGGTCAGATCTAGTGAAGATCTGCCCAGACCCGGCGTTTTGCCATGACCGATAGCACCACAAAGATGCTGAGGAAGAATACCACCGCAACGCCAATGCGTTTGCGCGCTTCCATCTTCGGCTCGGCTGCCCACATCAGGAACTGCGTCAGATCCGCCGCAGACCCTTCAATAGAGGTGTCTGCCCCATCCGCATAGGTGACGTCGTCGCCGTAAAGCGGCTGTGGCATGGCGATCAAATTCCCCGGATAGGCATCATTGTAATACATGCCATCCGGCACGTTCATCGACGCCGGTGCCTCTTTATAGCCAATCAGCAGGCTATACAGATAATCCGGGCCATTCGCACGGGCTTTGGCAATCAATGACAGATCAGGTGGCAACGCGCCGCCATTGCCGGCCCGCGCCGCATTATCATTCGGGTATGGGCTTGGCATACGGTCTGCCGGGATTCCCGGACGCGTGAACATCTCGCCCTCATCATTCGGGCCATCTTCGACGTCATATTCAGCCGCAATCGCCTTAATTTCGGCTTCGTTATAGCCAAGGTCTGCGAAATTGCGGAACGCAATATATTGCATCGAATGACAGCCGGCACAAACCTCGCGATAGACCTGAAACCCCCGCTGCATCGCCGCTTTGTCAAAGGTGCCAAAGGGGCCATTAAAGCTCCAGTCACGTTTGGTCAATGCAACATCACCACCAGCCGCCAGTGCCGGGCCAGCCAGCAATGTTGCCACAAGGGCTGCAAATATACGCTTGATCATTCTGCCGGCTCCAATCCAGCCCCCATCGGGCCTTTACGGCTTGAGGGATATTTTAAAACCGGTTCCGATATCGATTTAGGCAACGGCTTTGTCGTTTCAAAGACACTCAACAACGGCAGAATGACCAGGAAATGCAGGAAGTACCATGCGGTTGCGATACGCGACAACACTACATAAATACCTTCAGCCGGTTTGCCGCCAAGATAACCAAGAACGACAGCATCGATCAGCAACAGCCAGAAGAAAATCCGGAACAATGGGCGGAACCTTGCCGAACGGACTGGCGAGCGATCCAGCCATGGCAATATAAACAGCACCGCAATCGCTCCAAACATCAACAAAACACCTCCCAGCTTGTCAGGCACCGCCCGCAAAATCGCGTAAAATGGCAGGAAATACCACTCTGGCACGATGTGCGCCGGCGTCTGTAGTGGGTTGGCCGGAATATAATTATCAGGGTGGCCCATCGCATTCGGGAAGAAAAACACAGCCACCGCCAGCAACAGTAAAAACACCGCAATGCCAACCATATCCTTCATTGTGTAGTAAGGATGAAATGAGATGGTATCTTGTGGGCCACTCGCATCAATACCGATAGGATTGTTAGATCCAAAACGATGCAGCGCGATGATGTGCAGCACAACAACACCAGCGATCACGAATGGCATCAGATAATGAAGTGAGAAAAATCGGTTCAATGTTGGGTTATCAACCGAAAATCCGCCCCACAGCAAGGTCACAATGCTGTCACCAACAACTGGAATGGCCGAAAATAAATTGGTGATTACCGTGGCGCCCCAAAAGCTCATCTGTCCCCACGGCAGCACATAACCCATAAAGGCTGTTGCCATCATCAACAGGAAAATCACCACACCCAAAATCCACAAAAGCTCGCGCGGCGCCTTGTAAGAGCCGTAATATAGACCTCTAAAAATGTGTATATAAACGACGATGAAGAAGAAGCTTGCCGCATTCATATGAATATAGCGGATCATCCAACCGTGGTTCACATCACGCATAATCCTCTCAACAGCATCAAACGCATAATCAACATGAGCGGTGTAGCTCATCGCCAGCACAATGCCAGTGATGATCATGATGGCCAATGACAAACCGGCCAAAACACCAAAATTCCACATATAGTTCAGGTTTTTTGGAACAGGATAATCATATTTCTCATGATCCAGCATTGAGAATACAGGCAACCGATGGTCAATCCACCGCACCACCGGATTTTGAAATTTTTCAGCAGACATAGCTTTTCATTACCTCCAGAAAGGACTGATGGATTAACCGATACGGATCACCGAGTCGGATAGGAATGTATAAGGCGGGACTTCCAGATTTGTTGGGGCTGGGCCTTTGCGAATACGACCAGAGGTATCGTAATGCGATCCGTGGCACGGGCAGAACCAGCCATCATAATCGCCCTTAACCTCACCAGTCTTCTGACCAAGAGGCACACAACCAAGATGCGTACAGACGCCGACAAGAACAAGATAGCCAGGCTTTTCAGCGCGCACCTCGTCACTTTCCGGATCGCGCAGATCGGCAATATCGGTTGCCGAGGCGCGCGCAATTTCATCTTCGGTACGGTGCCTTATAAAGACCGGCTTTCCCCGCCATTTCACGGTAATTGATTGGCCTTCTTCTATTTTTGAGACATCGACCTCGATATTCGCAAGCGCCAACGTATCGGCGGCTGGGTTCATCTGGTCGATCAGCGGCCAGGCCACAGCAGCCGCGCCAAGGCCAAACATTGCATTCGTTGCAATCACGATAAAATCACGACGACCGGCATCTTCCGGGCGTCGCGACCTTGTGGATTTCTTCGTATCCGATTTTGCCATTTCTTCCTCTGTTTACGCTTTTGCCCTTGCACGGTCTCCCCCATGCGCTTGGCTTTTATTACAGTGGCAACAATCGCCTTCCGAACGGCCGACGTTGATGCCGATTTCCTAGCATGTTACGCCAGTATTTTCCTACCCCAAATCTGCATGTTTCTCAAAAAACCTTCATTTTATCAAACACGTGAATTATCTTGCTATGGCCAGCGCACTTCCGGTGGCATGCTCATCAAGATGGCCTCAATGTTGCCACTAGTTTTCAAACCAAACAACGTCCCGCGATCATAAAGCAGGTTGAATTCAACATAGCGGCCGCGCCTCACCAGCTGTTGGTGGCGCTCGGCGTCAGTCCAGCTCTTATTCATCCGGCTTTTGACAATATCGACATAGGCATCACGAAACCCCCGTCCCACATCCTGGGTGAAGGCAAAATCAGCCGACCAGTCACCGCTGTTCAGATTGTCATAAAAAATCCCGCCAGCGCCGCGCGGTTCGTCACGGTGCGGCAGGTAAAAATACTCATCGCACCATTTTTTATATTTTGCGTAATAATCCGGGTCATGCCTGTCGCAAGCCGCTTTCAGCCCGGCGTGAAAATCAGCGCCAGCTTCGGCATCAGGCAACAGCGGTGTTAAATCACCTCCACCGCCAAACCAATTTTGCGATGTACAGATGAACCTTGTGTTCATATGGGCGGCCGGCACATGCGGGTTTTGCATATGCGCCACCAGTGAAATGCCCGATGCCCAAAACGCGCCATCGGTTTCGGCACCGCGTATCTCGGCTTTAAAATCGTCTGAAAAAGATCCGAAAACAGTCGATATATTGACCCCGACTTTTTCAAACACCTGACCGCGCATCAGGCTCATCTCGCCGCCGCCGCCGCCATCACGATTCCAGCTTTTGCGCTCAAACCGGCCGCCTGGCTTTTGTTTGGTAGCGACTGAGTCTTCAATCGCTTCAAACGCCGCACAAATGTCATCGCGCAACGCGGCGAACCACTTGCTTGCCAGCGCCTTTTTGTCGGCCAGCTGCATTTCGATGTGATGTGCCTCGGGCGCCATTGCAGTCTATTTTCCCCTTTACATAACTGCGTCCAGAAGCGCCGATTTGGTCAGGGTGAAATCCGACTGAACCCACAGCGTTTCTGCGTCCTTTAACATCTGACCGAGCGCCGGCCCATTGTCAACGCCGTGCGACAATAAGTCTGCCCCGGATAGGGGGAATTTTGGCGGCTGCCATTGCTGTAATTGCTGATATAAATCGGCACAAAATTCACCTCGCAGACGCCACGCCGCACAGGCATATATGGCGGCGGCACGGCGATGCATGAAGAATGCTGATTGCCGCCATCGTGACGTGGTCAATTCGGCAAACAGTTTTGGGGTGCTTGACGTCACCAGTTGCAGACAAAATTTTTGCGCGGCATGACTGAGCCGCAACCGCTGTAGAACGCTGGCCAGAGCGGATTGCGGGATCATCGCCGAGAACAGCACCAACCAGCCATGCTCGGCCGTCACCAGCCGCAGTTCCTCAGGGTTTGATGGAATCGCGCCAATATCTATGCCGACGCCCAGAGCCGATTGGTCAAGACCGGTTTCATGGAACAAGCCAACCGCCGCTGCACAATGTTCGTTCGACAGAATTTTTCGCCATTCCTGGGCGACGCGCTCGCCGGACAGCCCTGCTGCCAGTGGCGCAAAGCTACGCAACGCCTCAACAGCTTGCTGATCATATTGCGCGCCATTGTAATCGATCGAAAACCGACAATAGCGTAACATCCGCAGGGCATCCTCTTGCACCCGGTCAGTCGCCCGGCCGACAAAGCGCAACCGCTGCGCCGCCAGATCAGCCTGCCCGCCAAGCGGATCAAACAGCCTGCCCCCGGCATCAAGATACAGCGCATTAATGGTAAAATCGCGGCGCGCCGCATCCTCTGCCCAGTCATCCTGAAACGCTACCACGGCATGCCGGCCGTCGGTGTCAACATCCGATCTGGTCTGGGTTAATTCGATAGATTGTGCCGCATCAACAACGGTCACAGTGCCATGCGCAAGCCCGGTGTTAATCACCTTGATATGCTGGATTTGGCGCAGCCTGTCGGCGATCAGCTGAATTGGCAGATTGACCGCCATGTCGATATCACCAACAGCCCGTCCAGCCAACCAGTTGCGCACCGCGCCGCCAACGATACGAGCTTCACCACCAAGCCCGGCTGCGGCGACAAAAGTATGCCTGACAACATCATGCTGCGCCCAAGATGGCAGTTTTTCGGATGCGCACATCAATGCCTCCACTGGCGGCAGCTTCCTATGTTACTACTTCTTTGTGTCAAATCCGCCTGATTTCACTGCGCCACCCTCAATCGTTGCTGGTGCATAGACCGATCCAGGCGGTGCCGAATTTGACTCAAGCCATAAGGCGCCAAGAAAAAACACCGCCAGACCGACAGCCGCGCTGATCAGATGGATCACAGACATGCGGTCGGACGCAATCTCGCCGCGCCGTTCAGCAAGCCGGCGTTGCCAGATTTTCAGCAGATTGAGCACCAGAATAGCGGCCCCGAGTGCCGATAATATGATCAGAAAGGGTCGCATAGTGTCACTCCGTATTCATCAAGGTGAATTTTGGCAAGCTGAAGTCTGTCCGTGATAAAGACGTTGACGCAAATCATTTAACACCCGCGCCGACAATCCCCAAATATAATGTTCCGGGTGCGCCACCACCCAATAGCTGTTATCGCGCCCCTCGGTCTGGCGTGGTATTTTGGTGAAATTATCCGACTGCCCGATATGCGTCAGCGGCACAGTGAAAATACTCTCTACTTCGGCTGGATCTGGATGTAAATGGCTGAAAATATCCTGCGCAATAATACCAACGATCGGCTGCACGATAAATCCGGCGGGGCTGCGCACCGGTAACAGCCCGCCCATGACCCTGACCATTGGTGGCAGCAGATTGATTTCCTCTTCGGCTTCGCGCAGTGCCGCATCAATCAGACCCGCATCCGTGGGATCGAGCTTACCACCGGGAAAGCTGATTTGCCCGGCGTGATGCGAAAGATGCGCCGCCCGCTTGGTAAGCAGAATCTGCCAGCCAGACGGCTGCCAGATCAATGGCACCAGAATCGCTGCCAGCCTGTCACCATCGCGGCCATGCGCCATCGGCGGCCGGTTACGACCCGCCGGCACCACATCAAGACAGGCCGCCAACTGCCGGGGCAATGCATCGAAATGCTCATCATCAACGGCGTAAACGGTCACAGCCTGCCTCACTCCAGCGCAAAAAACTGATTATGGCTCCACACGCCCATGCGGCCATCCTGACCGGCGACAGCATGTGACGCCAACTCATAATAAACAGGCCGGCTGAGTTTGGCGAGCAAGCCATCACGCACTTCGATATAAGGGCGCGTGCCATCACCATCCGGACTGGCCAGCATCTGGATCGGATGCGCCGCATCGAGCGGCACCTCATCATCAACATTCGTTACAAAGCCGAATGCCGGATCGGCTTTTGTCGATGCCGTGCCCGCATTTTCCACGATAAGTCTGGTGGCGATAAATGGCGCATCAGCAACCTCTATACGCCCCTTTTCCACCGGGGTTTCCAGCCAGAACACGCCAGCCGGGTCGCGCTTCAATACGCTCGCAAACAGTTTGACAAGGGCTTTGCGGCGGATTTCTCCACCATCATGAAACCATCGGCCATCTGCAGCAATCTGAATATTGAACTGCTGCTCGTCAGCACGTCTAATCTGGTCGAAGGCACTAACCTGTTGGGGCTTTTCAATCATACCGCATGGTAACAAGACTGGACCGAATTTTCACGGCATTATTTTCTATGAACTTTTTATAAACTTTTTTGTGCCATGCTGTATCCCGATGCGCTTGTCGACCGATAGAAACAGTCCTACCAACTCTATTTTAAATCACGATCTATCACATCAATTTGGCTTGGTTAAAGAATGAGTGATAGGCTAATGCGCGCAAATATTTCGATCAACACAGATGCACCACCCAGCCATCAGTTAAACCAGAACCGCCGGATGGCGGGGCATCAGTGAAACGCAACAATCAGTCATTTGTCGTCACAATTTCGGCAAATCCCTCGGCGTGCGCGTCGCCGGCATTATCGCATATCTATGATCTCGACCCGGTGACGCGGCCGCGCCAGCATTAATCTGGCTGTCATTTATCGCAAAGACACCTGATGAAAAACGTAGGCTCTGATGTCGCGCACATGCGAGCCGGTCAACCGGGTTAATTCAAACCAAACGCCAATTAACGCTTGCGTCCGACCCTGCACTATGCCAAGCACACAGAGAAATCGGCAGACAAAAGGTCTGTCTTCCTTTCCCAACCCCGCAACTTTTGCCGCTGACGCCGCCGATGTATATTTATCTTCCCATTGCTGAAATATCGATGCATATCGGCATTATATTTGGCCTTGGCGGTGGTGTTGGGTTTTTGTCCGGGCTGTTCGGTGTTGGCGGTGGCTTTTTGATGACGCCGCTGTTGATTTTTTTCGGGGTGCCGCCGGCAGTTGCCGTTGCGACCGAAGCCAACCAGATTGTCGCCTCCTCGGTATCCGGGGTGCTCGCGCACATGCGGCGTGGCAATGTTGACTTCAAAATGGGTGGCATTTTGCTGATTGGTGGTGTTATCGGATCATCGCTTGGCGTGATGTTGTTCAAATATTTGCGTGATGTCGGCCAAATTGATCTGGTGATTAAGCTGTCTTATGTCGTGTTTCTTGGCATCATTGGCGGGTTGATGCTGTTGGAAAGCGTGCGTTCTATTTTGCGTTCACGCCGGCCTGGCGCGCCGCGCCGCAAATTGCACCAACATAACTGGCTTCATGGTCTGCCGCTGAAAATGCGCTTCCGGCGCTCAAAGCTATATATCAGCGCCATTTTGCCGTTGGCGATTGGCGCCTTTGTCGGTCTGCTGGCGGCGATTATGGGTGTTGGTGGGGGCTTTATTATGGTGCCGGCAATGATCTATCTGCTGGGCATGCCGACCTCGGTCGTTGTCGGCACATCCTTATTCCAGATCATTTTTGTAACAGCCAATGTGACATTGCTGCAATCTGTGCAGACCCAGACTGTTGATTTTATGCTTGCCGGGCTGTTGCTGTTTGGTGCGGTTATCGGCGCCCAATTTGGCACCCGCGCCGGGGCATTATTGCGCGGTGAACAATTGCGCGGCTTGCTTGCCCTCATGGTGTTAGCGGTGTGTCTGAAACTCGGTTTCGAGCTGGCGATACGGCCAGATGATCTATTCAGCGTGGAACTGTTAAAATGATCCGTGCTGCGATGACACCTCTATTTGCCGCCTGCGCGCTATTGGCTGCCAACATGCTGCCCGCCCATGCTGGTCGTGTCGTGGCTGATTTGTCACAATCCAATGTATCGATCACCAGCGGCTTTCACGGTACAGAATTGCTGTTATTTGGCGCGGTGGATGGCCAGGATACCGATGACATTATTGTGGTGATCAACGGCCCGCCAACAGATATTGCACAACACCGCAAAGCCAAAGTCGCCGGCATCTGGATCAATGTTGAAACACATATCTGGAAAGGCGCACCGGCGCTATATCAAATTCTGGCCACCCGGCCCATTGCCGAAATCGCTGATGCACAGGTTTTAGAACAATTTGAGATCGGTGCTGACAAGTTGCAGCTTCAGGTGCAGCCGGCACGGCCAAACCCGGCGGGCGATATGCCCCAAGCATCGGCATTGCTGCCATCATTGACGCGCAACATGGCGGCAACAGGGTTATGGCCATCCGAAATCGGGCCGGTAAAGCTGACGCAAGGGGCGCTGTTCCGCGCCACCGTGCAATTACCGGCCAATGTCACTTCAGGCGTCTATGATGTGCGGATTTTACAGTTTCGCAATGGCGTTGCATTTAGTGAGAACAAAACCAATATATATATCCAGAAGGGTGGCCTCAGTGCGATAATCTATAATTTTGCGCATGACTATTCTTTGTTATATGGTTTGTTCGCGGTCGCTTTTGCGGTGGCCGCTGGCTGGCTGGCAGCCGCCGCTTTCCGGCGCAACTAGCGGCCCAGATAGCGGCACAGGCCGGGTGTGTTAAAACATGTGCTTAAAAAGGTTTGATTGAAAGACAATGCATGGCTAAGGCGGAGAAAAAACAACCGGTGTTTCTCGTCGTCGTGGACGATAGCGAGGAAATGCACCAGGCACTGCAATTTGCTTGTGGACGGGCGCGCACCGTTGGTGGCCGCGTTGCCTTGATGTACTGCATTGCCCCAGCCGAATTTGAATATTGGGCCGGTGTTGGTGAATTGATGCGGGCCGAGGCACGCGAAGCTGCCGAAGAAAAAATGGCGATACATGCCGATTATGTCCAACAATTGACCCAAGGCACCCCCATCTTGTATGTGCGCGAAGGCGATATCAAAGACGAATTGCTGGCACTGATTGACGAAGAACCGGATATCAGCCTGCTGGTTCTCGGCGCTGACACGACATCAGAAACGGCTGGCCCGCTTATCACCTTTTTGATGGCACGTGGCGCATCGCGCTGCCGGGTGCCGATCACCGTGGTGCCGGGCAATTTGACCGATGAACAGCTTGACGCCCTGTTTTAGACCACATGACGTAATAAAAGGCGAAATGATGCAATTAAAGCGACTTGAATTTTTAGCGATAGGATTATTATTTATGAGTGAAACATCGTTTGCCGAAGCTGGCAAAAAACTGCTTTTAGAAACAACGCAAGGTCAGGTCGAAATTGCATTTTTGCCTGAGCTCGCACCAAATCACGTCAACCGGATTAGTGAACTCGCATCATCCGGCTTTTATGACGGCATTATTTTCCACCGGGTCATCCCCGGCTTCATGGCGCAGACCGGCGATCCGACCGGCACCGGCATGGGCGGATCAGGCACCAATCTTGATGCCGAATTTACCGATTATGAATACCGCGTCGGCACCGTCGGCATGGCACGGTCATCCAACCCGAACAGCGGCGATAGCCAGTTCTTTATCTGCTTTGACGGCTGTGGTCATTTGACGGGCCAATATACTGTCTGGGGTCAGGTGGAACGGGGCATGGATACGGTCGAAAAACTCGCCGCCGGCGAACCGCCAGCCGAACCCGACCAGATTGTATCAGCCGCGGTCATTGACTGACTGACCGTTGCACAACATTCCTGACATCGTGATAGCCAGAGCCGTGCTCTGGCTATTTTTTTACCCGGTTGGCATCACCGGACGCACCCTCTTTGGCCGGGTTACGAAATAGAGCGCAATACCCGACCAAATTGGCCCAAAAGCCAGCAAATCCTGCACAGAAAATGCCTCACCAAGAAGCCATATCGCAAACAGCAGCTGGGTCGTTGGATTGCTGTAAAATAGCAGGCTAGACATCGTCATGTTGAGCAACCGGTTGCCCGCATGGAACAGGATTAACGGCACCACCGTCAATACGCCGACAAACAGCGCAAGCACCACAAACAGCGCCCCGCCGCCAAAAAACAGCGATTGACCCGACCATGCCAGCCAGCCAAAAAACCCAATTATCGCCGGCAACAGCAACAATGTTTCGACAAATAATCCTAAAATCGGGTCAATATTCAGGCGCTTGCGTGTGACCGCATACAGGGCAAATGACCCGGCCACCAGCAGCGCGATCCACGGCACACCGGCAATCAGAACTGATTTTGCCAGCACGCCACAGGCCACGCATCCAAGCGCCAGCCATGTCCAGCGGTCAAGCCGATCACCCAAAACAAAAATGCCAAGCAGAACCGAGCAAATTGGATAAATAAAATAGCCAAGCGCCGCGCTGACAACATGGCCAGATTGCACGGCGTAGACAAAGACTGTCCAATTGGCCAATAGAAACAATGTGGAAATGGCCAAGCCGGCGAGTAATTTTTTATCACAAAAAATCTGCCGGGCCAGTTTCATTTGTCGGCGCCATAGCACCAGACCAACCAACAAAACAAGCGACCATAATGAGCGGTGCGCGACAACTTCAAATGGGTCAACATCGCCGAGAAAATGGATATAAACCGGCACAAATCCCCATAAAATTCCGGCACTTACGGCAAATATGATGCCGCGCATGCGGTTCTGCTCTGACCCGCTCATGCCGCACCCTTTGCCAGATAAAATATTGGTAATCGGTTAAAATTTATAAACTTATTTACCGAAAACACCAGACAATACATGTTTATAACCGCCTTTTCGAGACCCGCATCAAGGCGATAAATCATGCGATATTGATTTAATGATTGACTTTATATCTTGCTGTCCCCATATGCATAAAGCCGAATGGCTTTATGAGACTAGGATCCAACTAAAGATTCAAAGCCGCATAGAAGTCGCGTTCAGAAATAAACAGCTTGCAGACTAACGGCGGGTCTAAGCTGAAGTTGGAGACTAAATAAATGGCACAGGGTACTGTCAAGTGGTTTAACACCCAAAAAGGTTACGGTTTTATCAATCCAGATGATGGCGACAATGATGTGTTTGTGCATATCACTGCAGTTCAAAATTCCGGTCTGAATGGCCTGAATGAAGGTCAGAAAGTGACCTATGATCTTGAAGAGCAGCGTAATGGAAAAATGGCCGCTGTCGGTCTTGGTCTTGTAGACTAACACTTAAAACAGCCACAAAACCACTAACCGGTTAAATCACCGTGATTAGTTAATGGCCGCCATGCCACATGTGCGGCCATTTTTATGTCTGGCATACGGCTTTTGTCTTAACCTGGCGCGTTTGATAGCTTTTTCTGCTCACCAAGAAGATGTATTTTTGATCGCACTACCAGATAATGCAAAACATTCGACCAGATCGGTGAAACAAACAGGCTTGCGGCAATGACGGCCAGCAAAAAATCAGCTTCCTGACTGATAAAAATGCCAGATGCAACGCCGGTTGTTGTCAATACAAAGCTGAACTCGCCGATTTGTGGGGTGATCAGCGAGGACACAAGGGCCCGCCCAATCGGTTCACCGCCGACATATAACAGCAGCCCTCCCAAAATTGTTTTGAGGCACAGCACTGCGACGGTCACAGCCAAAATCATTCCCCAATGCGCGACGACATAACTCAGGTCAACCAACAGGCCAATAGACACGAAGAAAATCACGATCAAAAGCGATTGCAGCGGATGCGTGGCGTCCAATATCGGTTTTCGCAAATTTGTGTGGCTGACCGCAAGACCCGCGCAAAAAGCGCCAAACACGGGTGACAAACCCATAAAGCCTGTCAGGCTGGCCGCCATAAAACACAGCCCCAACCCAAGCAGGACTGATAATTCGACATTATTTTCCAACGCCTGGCCATACGGCAACCGCAACCGCGCTGTCCGCGCAATCCAAAACAGCAGCCCACCCAATACTGTTACCGCCAGCCCAATCCGCGTTACCAGCAACGGCCACTCTGCCAAAACCCCGGCACCGGCACCGGCAAATACCAGCATTGGCACAACCGCGATATCCTGGGCGACAAGCACGCCAACGGTTAACTGGCCAACATGCGCCCGCAACAACCCCAACGAGTCAAGCACCATCAACGCCACCGCAGTTGACGATAGGGTCAGAATGAAACCAACAAGCAGGATTTGCGGCGCCGACCAGGCAAAATAAAAACTCACCAGAAAGGCCAGAAAAATACTGCACATAATCTGTGCCATAGTCGCAATGAGTGCCGGTCGTACCACCGATAGAAACGCCTTAACCGAGAGTTCCATTCCAATGATGAAAAGCAGTAAAATAATGCCCAGTTCGGCAAGCGAAGAAATTTCCGCAGAATAATCGATCAGCCCCAGACCCGATGGCCCAATAAACAGCCCAGCCATGATATACCCAACCAGCGGCGGCTGTCTGACAAATTTCAAAATCAGCCCGCAACCGATAGCGCTGAGCATCAGCAGGGTAGTGGTTAGCAGTTCGGCTTCATGTCCATGCATGCGGCAACTCTAGCACTTAACCCCAGAATGCACGATGGTTTTCAATGATCATACGCCACTAGACATATGGTCTCTCCAGATGGATCATTTGGACAAGTTAAATTAGAGGAAACGACGCCGTTCGCGCCGGCAGGATGCCATCATCGGTGACAATTGCAACACCGTCTGATGCCGCAATCGCCTTTTTCGATACCATTCCCACACCAATATTTGACTGAACCCTCGGGGAATAAGCACAAGCACTGGCATATCCGGCGTAGGCGCCATTCAACGTAATATCCCATCTATGTTCATTTGTTCGATCAAACGGCTCACCATCTATTAAAAGCCCTACAAAACGCCGGTTCACGCCGTGCGTTTTTATAATTTTTAAGGCATTCTTCCCAATAAATTCCTGATCCTGCTCCAAGTCAACAAACTTATCCATTCCCAATTCGAAAGGATTTGTATCCTTATCAGTATCAGCGCCAAATGAGATCAAACCGCCTTCCAGACGGGCAATGTAATTAGGAGTGCCAGGCCCAATTTTATATCGAGCACCTACACTAGCTACAAGTGACCAGAGCTCGTCGGCTTTTCCGCTATCGCGCAAATATAATTCGTATCCACCCTCTTTTGACCAACCAGATCGTGCAACAACAACCGGAATACCTCTGATCTTCGTGTCCAGAAAGTCAAAGTATTTTAAATCATTTACCCAAGAACCAAATAAGTCACAAACAACGTTTATTGCTTTAGGCCCCTGGATGGCGAGTGGAGATACATCTGGTTCAAAAACCTTCACATCGAACTTGTAGGCGCCCGCAATTGCTGAAGCCCACAGCAGAATGTCACTGTCAGCTATCGATAACCAAACTTCTTCTCTCTCTACCTGTAATAAAACAGGGTCGTTAATGATAACCCCATCGAAGTTACACATAGGCACGTATTTGCCCGAGCCAATTTCCAGGTTATCAAGATTTCGCGGGGTTAAAAGTCTAGCAAGCTTGATTGCGTCTGGGCCACGTAATGCTACTTGCCGTTGAACAGATACATCCCACATCGCCACGCCATTCACCAACCTCTCATACTCAGCTGAAGGATTACCATAACTAGTTGGCATGTACATATGATTATAGACACTTGCAGCCTTTAAACCATATTCGCATGTTGATTTGAAAAAAGGGCTTTTACGGACTCTTGCGCCTATTGATAAATGAATTGCCATGGTCATCCTCGGGACATGAATTTTTCATCAATAACATGCCACCCGATTTAAAAAAAAATGTCCATTTCTCGTCACAATGACAGACGATTTTACACAAAATACTCCGAAATCTCCCTAACCAGCAACGCGACATCGTCCTTCGTCACATCCAAATGTGTGACCAAGCGGATCTTCTTGCTGCCACCACCTAGCAGAATACCGCGCTCGGCAAGGTGATTGCGCAAGCCATCTGCGGCACCATCCGGCAGCTGCATAAACACCATATTGGTCTGCACATCATCCGGATTTACATGAATCGATGCGACCTGTGCCAAGCCTTCGGCAAGCCGCAGCGCATTGTCATGATCATCTGCCAGCCGTTCAATATGATGATCGAGCGCATAGAGGCCTGCCGCTGCCAGAACACCAATCTGCCGCATGCCGCCACCGACCAATTTGCGGATACGGTGCGCCCGACGGATAAAATCTGCCGGCCCGACCAAAACCGCACCAGCCGGTGTGCCAAGGCCCTTTGACAAACACAAAGATACCGTATCGACGTTTTCAACAACCTTCGCTGCAGACGTGTTGAGCTTGACCACAGCATTCATCAGGCGGGCACCATCAAGATGCACCGCCAGGCCGTGCGCATGGCCGGTCGCGGCCAGCTGATCGATGCTTGCAACAGTTTGTACATTACCGGCCACCGTATTTTCCAAACATAGCAGCCGAGACATCGCGCAATGAGCATCGTCAGGCTTAACTGTGTTTACTATATCTTCTGGCCGCATGGTGCCCGATGATGTTGTTGGCACCGGCGCCATCATCACCCCACCAAGCACCGCTGCACCGCCGGCCTCATCCCTAAAAATATGATAGCTGTCTCCGACCAGAATCTCATCGCCGCGCTGACAATGCGCGAGTGTGGCGCATAAATTCGACTGGGTTCCGGTAGCCACAAACAGCCCGGCTTCCTTACCGAGCAATTTTGCCACCCGATCCTGCAACGCATTGACTGTCGGATCATCACCATAGACATCATCACCAACCGCCGCACCAGCCATGGCTTGCCGCATATCGGCCGTTGGTTGCGTCACCGTATCACTGCGCATATCGAGGCGCACCGGCTGATTTGTTTTCGCAACGCCAGCATACATCATGATCTTAAAACTCCAACTTCCGGCAGCGCCGGGTTATCCATTGATAAATTGTTTCAAGTCAAAGGCCGGGTCAATAATCTGCGGCGGCGCTGGCGACATATTGTTTTCCAGACATTTTTTACCGAGCATATAGGCAGCCGGATCGCGCACCGCCTCAACCGCGACCAACTGTCCCTGATCGTAACTCCAGACCGACAACCCGCCTTCACGCTTTCCCGGCCGCACCGCATATTGCACAGCCGCACTGGACACCGGCACAATGCCGGCCGATTGCAGCCTGACATCATATTGTTCTGACCAGAACCATGGAATAGTATTTTCCGGCAATGGTGTTTTGGTCATATCTGCGGCGGCACGCGCCGCCGTGTCCTGGGCGTTATGCACCGACTCGATCCGCAACGCCGCACCATCAATCAGCGCAACATCACCAATGGCATAGATATCATCGATTGTCGTGCGCATATGCCGATCAACCAAAATACCATTACCCGTGGCCGCACCGGCGGCCTCTGCCAACGCAGAATCAGGCGCCACGCCAATGCCAACAACCAGCAATTCGGCGGCGATATGCTGGCCATCGGCAAGTGTGACGCCGTTGAAATGACCATCGTGGTGATGAATATCTGTTCCGGCCGCACCGATATGAATCTGCACCCCGTGATGCTGGTGCAGCGCCATGAAAAAAGCCGACATATCCGGGCTGGCCACCCGCGCCAGCAAGCGGTTGGAGGCTTCTATAACATGCACGTCTAATCCGGCCTTGGCAAAGCTGGCCGCCGCCTCAAGCCCAATATAGCCGCCACCGATGACCACCGCTGTTGTTGTGGTTTGCATGGCATCGCGCAATGCTGCGGCGTCATCCGGGTTGCGCAACACATGAACGCCGCCAAGGCCGGCTGCCGGTTGCAACTGTCGCGGCACCGCACCAGTCGCCAGAACAAGTTTCCCATAGGCCATGGTCTGACCATCGGCAAGCTGCAGCTGATGCGCGGCCGGGTCGATCTGCGTTACCGCCATGCCATCAATCATGGTGACCCCAAATTTTTCATACCATTCCGGACGGCGCAGCAAAAATTTATCATCATCGGCGGGTTGGCTGACGAGGTAGGATTTTGACAATGGTGGGCGTTCGAGCGGCGCACCAGACTGCCGGTCGATCAGCGTAATAGCGCCAGAAAACCCTAAATGGCGCAGCTGTTCAGCGCATGAGATGCCAGCATGGCTCGCGCCAATGATTATTATATTTTCGCTCATAACACCACTTGCCAGAAGCCCTACGCCAGAAGCACTCGCCAGATAGGGCAAGCCGCATCCATTTTTCTGCAAATTAAGTGATAAGCCAAGCAGGTAGCCATTGCCACCCTAAATTATCGCGCCGTTCGAGCCTATCCCGAGCAAGGCTGGCAGCCCGACAAGACTGCTAATCACATGTTCCGGCTGAATATCCTCATGCGGCCGGAACTCATAGGCATCGGCAATACAGATAAAGCCCTTGCACCCGGCCGCACGTGCAGCACCATAATCTGCGATTGTGTCACCGACCATAATACTTTCTTCCGGCCGCACACCTGCCAGATTACAGCAATGCAGCAAACCATCGGGATCCGGTTTCGAACCATGTCCGCTATTCGCCCCAACGACACTTAAAAACAAGTCAGCAATACCAAGATCATGCAGATTTTGTCTGGCACTTTCCTCATCATCATTCGTCACGACTGCCAGCAAATAACCATTTTGATGCAGCGCTCTTAACGGTGTCGCCACATCGCCTTTGGCTTTGGTCGTCTGGCGCGCCTGTTGCAGAACGATCGTTTGCACGGTGTCCCGATAGACCGGGTCACGATCAAGCGCGATGAAATTTGCTGGCAGCATGGTTTGCCATTTGGCCCGCATCTGGGCAAATGAGCCCGCCGCAAACAGACCTTTTGGATCAATGTAACCGCGCGAATCATCGACCCCGACAGCATGTAGTAAATCCGCAGCTGTTATGGCGAACCGGGCATCACTGCCTGGTGGGATCAACCCCGCCGTATATGCGGCCACGGCGCGCGCCACCGGCAGCCATGTTGCCTCCAGATCAAGGATCACCCCATCTTTGTCGAAAATTACCAATTTTGTCATGCTGTCTGACTTTCTGCACATACCGTTTTGACGGCGGGGGCGGGCTTAGCCTTTGCATTGCCTGTAGGTGCATTACAGTGGAAACCATGTCCCTGCAACACACCATAAGCCGCGAGAATTGTGCCAGATTGACACATCTGCCGGGCCACAGCAGCACCGCGATGCAACGCCGCGGTGATCACATCATCCGGCAAGGCGTCAACCGCAACCGTAACAAGACGTGATCGTAGATCACTATCTGGTGCCAGTTCATGCGCCGGCCGCCGTTCAATGCCATGCCAGCTCTCGCCAGCCGCAGCATCCGGCACAACCGCATTGGCAATCAATGTCGCGGCCACATCGGCGGCAGCCGCATTTGGTGCCAGCACGGTGACCAGATCAGCAATGCCCAGAGAGTGGCTGCGGCCTTTCCAGCCACTTGTGGCGATGCCGCCAATCCGATCTGCGGCGCTGACACGAATGGTGCCAGCAAAACCATCCTGCCATTCAGGCGCTGGCCGCGTGGCGGATACCATAGAATCGTCAAAAGAACGAAAAACAATATCCGGGTCAGCACAAATACCAATCGAAAATTCTTGCCGTGATGCCGCTGCCGGATTCAGAAACAGCGCAATATCCCCCCCATTATTCACATAGGCGCGGTCAAGATCAGCCGTGTCACAAATGACTGCCAGAATTTCATCGGCAACCGCCCCGGCAACCGCCGCCATCGCGGTAACGTAATCGGCACCGTTATGATGCGCGATATGGCCCATGCTGGCAGCCCACATGCGGGCGGCAACATCCCCGGCTGGCCGACAGCTTGTCTGGCACAAAGGCCGGCGCAACAGATCCAGCTCACCCACCAGCTCATCAAGAATGGTGTCGAAACGGGCGGCAGCCAGACGATATGCCCGCTTCACCGCAGCCGGCGTCCCATCCGCGCCAATCACCAGATCGATTGGCCCGTGATGCAAATGCAGGCGGCCATCTGCAAGCAACATGGCGCTGGCGGCGGCTAGCCGCGCTGTGCCACGTTCCGGCTGTGTGCTTGCCGCGACAGCGAGCCCCATCAGCCTTTACCCGGCCACGGTATATCAGGCTTTTGCCGGATCGCGGTCATGCCCTGCAAGCGGTGATCATTCTGCACGCCGATCTTGCCTGCCAAAGCGTCTTCTATCGAGATGACATGATCCATATGGCCGCCAAGTGCCTGATAGTCGCTTTGCCGCATGGTAAATTCGATGGGCGCCACCAATGCCGGTGTTGGCACATACCCAAAGGCATTTTCCGGCATCTGCATCACATCAGCCATTAAGGTTATGCCGCCACCCGGCCAGATATAGACCGGGGCGCCACCACAACTGACCCGCACAAATGAATCCTTGACCGCACGCGTTAATTGCACCGGGTTTTCGGTCACACCAGCGCGCAGCGAACCACCAGCACCGCCCATAAACGCCACCGATGTCAGCGCCGGTTCGCAATTCTCCTCGATCCGGGCAATCGACGGGCGCAGCCGTTCCGGCATCTGCATGGCGACCGGCTGTAACGACTGATCAAGCTCATAATAGGCAAATTGTTCACCAGTGGTAGACACCATCAATAATGATTGTCCGGGCCGCGCCACTTTGCTGTCAAACGGGCCAAGAATATCCAGCGGGTCAGTCAATGCGGTGCCACCCCAGCCAGTGCCGGGTTCGGCCACCTGAAAATAACGACCCGGCGTTGACCGCCGCCCCAGAATTTTTATACCTGTTGGTTTCCAGCCAAGCACTTTGCCGGCCTGATGTTCGGACATGACGCCGGTGATATGATCATCAACAATCACCACCTCATCGACCAGCCCCTGCCATTGTGCGGCAAACATACCAATCGTTGCCGACCCACATCCAACCCGCATACGGTCTTCGGTAACACCATTAATGATCGGCGGTTTTCCGGCCTGAATGGTCACTTGCGACCCATCATCGATTTCCAGCTCAACCGCCGCGCCATTGCACAAATCAAGCAGCGTCGCACAGGTCACCCGGCCTTCCTTCTTGCCGCCACCGGTCAGATGATTCACCCCGCCCAGCGACAGCATCTGTGACCCGTATTCACCGGTGGTGACATGGCCAACAGCCTCGCCGTCAACCCGCACAACACTGCGTTCAGGGCCGATATGCCGATCCGTGTCAATTTTAACTTTGACGCCGCAATAGCTGAAAATTCCCTCGGTGACGACAGTGACCATATCAACACCATCATGCTGGCTGGCCACAATGAACGGAGCCGGTTTGTAATCCGGATAGGTGGTGCCGGCACCAATCGCCGTAACGAAATGATCATCCGGCGTCACGATGCTGCCATCCCAGGGCTTGTCGCTGTCCAGAAACGGAACAAGGCTGCCACCCTCATCGACGCGGCGTTGCATCACAACAAGCGGATCCAGCCGCACCAATTGCCCGCGCTCATTGGCGTAACGATCACAGGCACCAGACTTGCCGTCGGCGATGTAACACATCACCGGACAGGCATCACAGCGGATTTTTTCGTCAACCCGCTCAGCGCGGGTTTTGCCATCAGTCATGGCCTGTCTCTTGTGCTTGTAACGCCGCACGAATTTTATCGGCGGTCGCCGGAAGATTTGTGATCAAAACACCAACCGCCTGACGGATCGCATTCACAATGGCTGGTGCTGTCGGGATTAAAACATGCTCGCCCAGCCCTTTCGCGCCATACGGGCCTTCGGCATCGGCCACCTCGACAATAATATGCTCAAATTCAGGAATATCGCCAATTGTCGGGATCAGATAATCATGCAGATTTTCGGTGCGTCCGGGCAGATAATCTTCCATTAGGGCCAGACCAATACCCTGTGCAACACCGCCTTCAATCTGGCCTTCAACAAGCAGTGGGTTGATCGCCCGACCGACATCATGGGCGGTTGTCATTTTATCGAGACGCACCTGCCCCAACCCCCGATCGACCGTCAGCTCAATCATCTGTGCGCCATATCCATAGACCGCATAGGGGCTGCCCTGCCCATTTTCATCCAGCGGCGTTGTTGGCGGGTCATAGGTTTCCTCGCTCATAAACACATAGCCATAATCATCCACCGGCAGCGATGACAAATCGATCGTCGCCATATTGCCAGTTGCCGCATCGACAAGCTGCAGCCGTTGTTTTTCGATGATGATGCTAGCGTCATCCGATACGTTGGCATGCCGCAAAATGGTCTCGCGCAGTGCGCGCCCGGCCAGTAACGCCGCCTTGCCCGACACAAAAGTCTGCCGCGACGCCGAGGTCTTGCCGCAATCAGGTGTCAGGTCGGTATCACCATCCAGCAACGACAGGCTATGCACCGGCACACCCAGCGCATCGGCAGCGATTTGTGCAATCACTGTATTCGCACCCTGGCCGATATCCATCGCACCTTGATGCAGCACACATACGCCATCAGCCCGCAGCCCCATGCGCATGGTCGACGGGTTCGGCAAAGATGTGTTGCCGCAGCCATACCAACAGCTGGCAACACCGACACCCTTGCGGAAAACCGAGCCGGTTTTTTCAGCCTCTTTGTTAAATTTTTCCACCCGCGCCACTGCCGCATCCCATGCCGGTTGCAACGCTGCCAGACAATCGGCAATGCCAACACCTGTCTCAAAACACTGGCCGGTGACCGTCGGCATATTATTCTGCAACGCATTCATCTGCCGAAATGCCAACCGATCCATGCCCAGCTTTTCGGCAAGCAAATCATAGGCACATTCCTGGGCGACGGCGGATTGCGGCACGCCAAAGCCGCGAAATGCCCCGGCTGGCGGCGCGTTGGTATGGACGGCAACGCTCGACGCCCGGTAATCTGGCGTGACATAGGGGCCGCTGGCATGCACCGGAACGCGGTTCGCCACAGTTGGCCCCCAACTCGCATAGGCACCGGTGTTGAACACGCCATCAAACACAAAGCCACTAATGCGCCCCTCGGTATCACACCCCACCTCAAGCCAAATATCCGACGGGTGACGTTTGGTTGACGAGCGCATCGATTCACCACGCGCGTAACAAATGGCCACCGGGCGATCCAGCTTCCACGCCGCGAGCGCGACAAATGGCTGGAATGACAAATCAAGTTTTGACCCAAAGCCACCGCCACAGGCGCTGGGCATCACCCGGATGCTGTCCACATCCATGCCCATAATTTCGGCAATACTGTCCCGATCCATTTGCGCTGCCTGGGTGCTGCCATAGATGATCAGCCTGTTATCCTGTCTCACCGCATAACCAGCTTCGGGTTCGATATAGGCATGTTCAATAAAGGGCGTGGTTGAATGGACAGTGACACGATGCGCCGCCCGCGCCAGCGCTGTGTCCGCATCACCGCGGGCGACATAGCCTTTGATCAATATATTTTCGGGCCGGCTCTGATGCATCTGGCGGGAATCCGGCATCAATGCGGCATCCGGTGTCAACATCGCCGCATGCGGCTGCCAGCTGATGGGAAAGTCATTTTCGTCAAAACCATCAATAACCGCCGGCACGCCAACAATGGCGGCGACCGCTTCCCCCCGGTAACGTGCCGTCGTTTCGGCAAAAACAGGCTGGTCGGCAAATGGCGGAATGACACCAAATGCATTGCGACCCGGGATATCGGTGGCATCAAACACCGCAACAATGCCCGGATGCTGTGCCAGAAAAGCTGATTTATCGCCAATTTTGAAATCTGCATAATGATGCGGGCTGCGGATGACCCGCAACATCAGCGCCTCGGCGGGCAGCTTATCCGCGCCATACGCCAGTTCGGCCGCCACTTTAGGCAGGCCGTCAAGATGACGGATCGCACTGCCAACATTGCTGCCAGCGTCCGGCATCAGCGGTTCTGGCTGCACCGCATGCGCCTGCATAACGGCATCAATGATCTTGCTATAGCCGGTGCAGCGGCATAAAACGCCAGAAAGCGCATCCTCGACTTCAGCCCGGCTTGGCTGTGGGTTGCTGTGCAGCAAATGTGCCGCAGACACCAGCATACCCGGCGTACAGATGCCACATTGTGCCGCGCCATGCGCCAGAAAACTTTGCTGCAGCTTTTCGATCGCGCCAGTTTGATGCAGCCCCTCAATACTCGTCACCGCCTGCCCATCGACCTGCCCGACTGCCAGCAGACAGCTGCATACAGGCGCGTCATCAAGCAAAACGGTACAGGCCCCACAATCACCCGCATTACAGCCAATTTTGGTGCCGGTGAGACCAAAATCGCCGCGCAACACGTCACTCAGCCGGGTTGCCGGGTTTTCCGAGACAGTCACGGCTGTGCCATTCAGAGAAAAGCTGACCCCGCCCATTATGAGTCGCGTCCTGCGGTTGGGCTTGCCGATGCAAGCAGCCGGCGCACCGCCTCTTCGACAGCGTCAATCCTATAGCTTGCCGGTGCCCGCACATCATCAATCGGCGACAAGCCATCGAAATGCGCCGCCGATACCAGCTGCGCTGCGCCGGCCAAAGCCTGCCCGCGCAAGCGCTGTTCCAGATCATCAAGCCGCATGGCCACTTCCGAACAGGCGCCCACAGCAATCGCAATATCCGATATGTTATGATCATCGTCACAGACAAGCCGCATGGCGACCATACCAATCGAAATAACAAGATAGCGCCGCGCCCCTAATTTATAAAAATACCCCTGCCCCTTTGTGGCTGATTTGGGCACAAGAATGGCGGTGGCTATCTCGTCATCGGCGCGTTTGGTCTGGCGGTTGCCAACAATGAATGACGCCAATGGCAATACCCGCCGCCCACGGCTGGACTGTAACTCAATTTCGGCATCCAGCGTCAGCAAGGCCGGCACGCCATCTGCCGCCGGTGATGCGTTGCAAATATTACCAACCAATGTCGCCCGGTTTTGTATCTGCCATGACCCAACTTCACGAGCCGCGTCTTTCAGCCCGTCAAAAGCCGGCGGCAGCTTTGCCCGGAAAATGTCACGCCAGCTCACCGCAGCGCCGATTGACCAATAATCATCACGCGCGTCAATACGGCGTAAATCAGCAATGCCCGAAATATCCAGCACCCGGCCTGTTAACGGACGATCCTGCAGCGCCGGGAACACATCCGTGCCACCAGCCAGAATGCGGCACGGCCCATCTGCCAATGCCGCTACAGCAACCGACAGATCCGCTGCGCGCATGAAATCATTCCGACCACTTGCCGCTGGCACACCTTGCATAAAACCCCTCATCAATGGCCGCAAACCTGGCAAGGAACGCCGCCCCACCACGTTTTATTTGTTCGTACACAAATAAAGAAAACCGCATATTTCGGCCACCGTCAAGCCCTGCAGCCAACCGTAAAAACCCGTATTATTCGGCGGCGACACTGCCCAGCAAAGCCTGCATCTGCTGGTTCACTTCCTGACTGAAAAGCCTATTGGTTTTGCCGGTTGGCGGCAATGGTTCGTCGGTGAAAAATGCCGGCAATTCATCATCATCTTCGTCAAACCCGGCGGCTGTGTTAAAGGCTGCCTCAAGCCGCAATGTTTCCAGCGCGATATGCCGGATAAAATCCGGGTCGATTTCCGCCTCAAAAGCGTCATTGATGGCATCGGCGATGAGCTTCAGATTATCGTCAGTGACCGACCGACCAAATACACATAAGCCAAACGAGTCAGCGACGGCGCTATTGATCTGCATGCGCAGACTTTCCGCCACCAGCTCGGCAATTGATTTGTCATCGCATTTGAACGATGGCGCATTGCCGACAGTGTGGTCTGCACCTTGTGCCGTCAGCATCATGGAAATGCCGGTCACCTCAATCACCCGTGGGTCATAAGCGCTGATCGCCTGTTTCTTGATCACAGGCACCCGCGCCACCTTCAGCGCTGCGCCGACCCGGGCTGTGCCGGACGCATAAAGACGGCCCTTTTCGCTACCGGCGCGAATCTCTTCAAGACAGGCCTGCATAAAGGCCAGATCGCCAAACGCGCCTTCACCGGCTTCCATCAGCACGGCGATGGTTGCGCCCAGTTCGATGCTATCGACGCCAAGATCATTGGCTGTTTCGTTCAGCCGCGCCACATCGTCGGGTTCGGTCAGCCCGCAATTTGTGCCAAGCAGACCAATCGTTTCATATTCCAGCGGCGATACCAATTCACGACCAGTGTCATCAACATAGACATTGCTGCATTTGATCAGACAGCCGGGCATGCAGGCATGCGAGATTTCGCCGCCGCGTCCACTATTCAGCTCACGGATGAAATCACCGCCCATCTTCAGCGGGCCATCATCAGCCGTTGTCAGCTGGCCGCCAGAAAAATTGCGAACCGGCAGCGCGCCAAGGTGATTGGTCAAATCGGCAACCATTGCCGTGCCGGTTGTTTTCAGGCTTTGCACCGCAACCGACTCGCCCAGCTTTTTGCCGTAATCCTTGATCGCCCCCATGACTTTTTTGCGGTCATGCACCGGCGGCATACGGTCTTTATCAATGACCACTGCCTTAATTTTCTTCGCCCCCATGACCGCGCCAACACCGCCGCGCGCGGCCAGCCGTGACGGTCTGTTATCGGTATCAGAAAACGCCACACCAGCCATCAAACCAAGATATTCACCAACCGGGCCGCACAACGCCAGCGCTGTTTTCTCGCCATAGGCGGCGTGCAGCTTTTTCGCCGCGTCAAAATTACCCATGCCCATAAAAGGGCTGGCATCGTCAAAGCTGATGTCACCATCTTTGGTGATGCGGATCACCACCCAATCATCACTGGCACCATTAAAAGTCAGCCCGGCAATTTGCAACTGTCCCATGGCAAAGCCAAATGTGCCGCCGCTATTGGCTTCTTTGACGCCGCCGGTAAGCGGGCTTTTACAGCCAACTGACAGGCGGTTGGCATTGGAAAAATTTGTCCCGGCAAATGGCCCAACTGAAAAAATCAGCGGGTTTTCCGGCGCCAGCGGGTCAATCGGTGCAATATCCCGTTCGACAAGCATACGTGCAATCAGATATCGCCCGGCCTCGGCCAGTTCGCGGCCCACAAGCTGGCGTTCTGAAATCTGTTGGTGATGCAGATCAATCTCAATGAATTTGCGCATGTTCAGCCCCTTTTGGCCAAATGACCCAAGTGACCCAAATATTAAGGTCTTTATATTGTTTGTATACTAACAATAATAAATTCTGTAAATCCTTGTTTTGCGCGATCTGGCGCCGCTGGCAACCCCTGTCATCGATACATCACCCCTGCTCGACCAATTCCGGCAAGCGTTCTGCGGGTGGTGTATTGCGGCTACGCTGGGTGCGGACAATACCATCAATAATCGTCATACCAACACCTGGCAGATTCCCCTGATGGATACTTTCCAGCATGGTTTTGCCGGGGGCGTGTTGCGCACTATCGATCAGAATAAAATCGGCCGATTTGCCAACTTCGACAATACCGCTGTCAAGCTCACGCATTCTGGCGGTATTGCCTGTGGCAAAACAAAACGCAATTTCCGGCGGAATATCCCCAAGGCTGGACAGCATTGCGATCATGCGCAAAATTCCCAGCGGCTGTACACCCGACCCGGCCGGTGCGTCAGTTCCCAAAATAATGCGTTCGGACTGGCCAATTTCAAAGGCCGTCCGCATCGCCAGCAAGCCGGCACGCTCATTGCCATTATGCACAATCTCGATGCCCCGCGTACAGCTCTCGCACAGGCAGGTGATCTGATCGTCCGGCAGGGCGGTATGGCCGCCATTGATATGGCCGATAATATCCGCATCCGCCTCTAAAACGACATCCTTATCGATCAGCCCGGATCCCGGAATCGATGGCCCACCGGTATGAATAGTAGACTGAATGCCATATTTGCGTGCCCATTTGACCATCTGTGCAGCGGTTTCCCCGGCCTTGACCGAACCCAAACCGACCTCACCAAGCAATGTCACCCCGGCATCGGCGAGCTCTTTAAAATCCGACTCAACCATGCCTTCTTCAATCACCGGCGCACCGGCCAGCATTTTCACCCCGGAGGGCCGGAAATTTTCGTACCAGCGTTGCGAGGCAATCGCCATTGCTTTGAGCCCGACAATGTCTTTCGGGCGGCCCGGCGCATGCACCTCGCCAGCCGAGATCATCGTTGTCACCCCACCATGCAGACAGGAATCAATCCAGTTAATCTGTTGTTGGCGCGGCGTGTAATCGCCAATCACCGGATGCACATGGCTGTCAATCAACCCCGGCGCAAGCGTCACACCATGCGCGTCGACAATGCTTGTCGCCTGATCTGTATCAAGGTCATGATAGGCGCCAATCGCACTGATACGGCCATCAATGGCAATCACACAGTCAGCATCGATAAACGGTTCTTCCAGCTTGCCAGACAAAATCTGGCCAATATTTTTGATCACAAGCTTTTGCATCGGCATAACCCGCCCCCATTATGACTTCACTAACCTGACGTCACTAATCTGAGTTTACTAATCGAACTGGCTACGTCTGGTATAGTAACGCGGCCGCTGCGCCTCATTCATTAGTATGCAAACATTTATTTTATGTGCAAGATGCGCGTCGTCTATATCTTATCTAGCAATGCAAGCAAGCGTTGGACATCGCGCTCGGTTAGACGCGCCGCTGTTTCTGCGGTTATTTTTTTGGCCTTTTCAATTGACGCAATTGTAACCTCACGGCCCGCATCTGTCAGCGAAATTTGTCGACGCCGCAAATCATTTGGGTCTACACGCGCCACGACCAGTTGCTTTTCAAGCAGTCTGGAAATCACCCCTTTGGTGGTCGCCGCATCCATCGCAACCAGTCTGCCAAGTTGGTTTTGTGAGATTTCGCCCACCTCATACAGCCGCGCCAAAATCGAAAATTGCGTCGGCGTCACATCAGAAATATGTTGCGAAAAAATTTCCAGATGGCGCTGTGTTGCCAACCGCAATTTATACCCCACCTGATCATCCAGCCGATAATCATTCGCCATTAACACATCATCCCCTATGCGGGCACCGCTGCGGCCATGTCACTCATCGCGCTTCTATTGGCAGCGGCGGCACTGTCGTAAAAATCTATCTCAATTAATTTTTTTATTTAATATCATTAATTTACACAAATTTATTCGGCATACAACATGGCTTACTGAGTTTCCGATTATTGTTTGACAGCGAACAAATTTTATTTTTGAATTTAGCGGTAAAATTCTACATACGTCAAACCGCTTTGATACAAACTGCAGTGATATAGGGGCCTGATCATGACAACAGCGAGGATTCGCAAAATTGTGACGATTGTCGAAGAGACCCACAATGAAGCCGACCAGCCGATCCAGCCGGCCACCCGCCGCGCCGCTGCGGTTGCCGTTATCGAGAACCCGTTTGCGGGTCGCTATGTCGAAGATCTGGAAGCCTTGATGGTGATTGGCGAAGAGCTGGGCGCACAGCTTGGCGCGGCTTGCGTTGCCGCGCTTGGCATCGAACCGGCAGTCGCCCAAAGCTATGGCAAAGCGGCTTTGGTCGGCGAAAACGGCGAGCTTGAACATGCCGCCGCGATCTTGCATCCACGGCTTGGCAAGCCGTTGCGTGCGGCTGTTGAAAAAGGCGCCGCGCTGGTGCCGTCAAATAAAAAGCGTGGCGGGATGGGGCACCCATTGGACGTGCCATTGGGGCATAAAGATGCCGCCTATGTCAGATCACATTTTGATGGCATGGAAATACGGGTGAATGATGCGCCGCGAGCCAATGAAATTCTTGTGGCGGTGGCGGTGGCCGATTCCGGCCGCCCCCTGCCGCGTGTTGGCGGATTGACGCATGATGAGGCCGACGGCACAGACGGTTTGCGTTAATCGATTTTGGTGGCGGCCAGCTGGGTCGTCGCCAGCCCGATCAATAAAAGAATGGCGCCACCAAGCTGGGTCATGTTGATTGGCTTTACCGGCGCGCCAAACAATCCGAAATGATCAATCACCAAAGAGAACATAATCTGGCCGGTCACCGCCATCACGATGAAGTTGGCAACGCCAATCTTGCCAGCCAGCACCGTTGCGCTGATCACATAAAAAGCGACAATAAAACCGGCGGTATAATCAATCGGTCGCAGGCCGTGCAGGCTGTGCAGCGATAGCGTCGCCTTGCCAAAAATAACCGACACCGCCAACGCCAGCATAATCGCCACGCCAAACAGCATCACCGCTGCATAAAATGGCTCGCCAAGCGCCCGACCGACGCGACCGTTCAAAATGCCAATCAGCGGGATAAATGCCCCGGCCAGCAAGGCCCAAATCAGATATTTCATATTGATCATAGCGTTACCCTCGTTTGCTGACACGCCCGCCCAGCGAATCGCGCAACTGGCTGTTTAGGGATGCGGGCCCCATGGTGAGGCGTGCAGCAACTGGTTTTGCTGGGTCATAAGTAATGGCCGGATTTTTCCGGCGAATTCCATAAAGGCAGGGTCCTGAAACATCGTATCCCAATGCTGGCGGCGGTCATTGTAATCATCAAATTTCCAAAGATGCACGATTTGATGCAAGCCACCGGTGTCCGAGGTAAAATAGCCAACAAGCTTGCTGTCAAAACCGCCCTTTTCGATGGCCGGCCACCCATAATCCTGATAGGCCGCCACCGCATCTTTCATCTTGCCAACATAAACCTGATAGGTGCGCAATTCATACAAAGCCATAATATCCCCCTAATAGACGTGGTTTCAGGCATCTGGAAGCAGCCCAGAGGCCACAAGTGCCGCTTTTAATTCTTCAATTTCGGCAGATGTCAGTGGCATCAATGGCGGCCGCACAACAGCCGCATCAATGCGTCCAAGAAGCTGCAGACACACTTTCATCCGGTTATGCATGTCCAGAAATGGGGCGCGATAAAACGCCTGCGCCAGCGGATAGATCCGATCATTGGCCGCACGCGCCGCCGCCAGATCATTGGCCTGAATCGCCTCAAATAACGCCACCTGCAAATCTGCGATGACACTGCCCGCGCCAGACAGCAACCCGGCCGGCCCCATCGACAGCGACGCCATCAACCACGATGAATGTGTCGTCAGCACATTCACCGGCCGCTGCCGAGATTGAAAATTTCTGATATGTTTTTCATGCAACATTGGATCATTGCACCAATCCTTTATTGCCACAATCGAGGGCACTGCATCAAAAATCGCCTGCATTGTTACAAGGGGGTAGCCTAATCCGGTGGCTTGCGGATATTGGAACAGAATAAGAGGCAGATCGGTTGCCTCGGCAATCATCTGAAAATGCCGCAGCGCCATATCCGGGCGCAACTGCCCGCCCATACTCATAGAGTTGGGGGGAAATACCAGTAACGCACTGGCACCCTCGGCAGCTGCCATACGCGCCACATCAACAGCCGCATGACTGCCATCTGCATAGACCCCGTTCACCAGCGGCAAGCGATCCCCAACTTCGGCCAGCGATAACGCCAGAAGCTCCTGCTGTTCAGCAAAACTGCAAGCGTGAATTTCTGAGGCATGGCCATTGACAGTAATGGCGCTCAATCCATCTGTTGCGGCAACATGTCGTAGATGTTTCAACGAGTTTTTCTGATCGACTGCATAATCCCAATCAAACGCAATAAGGGTTGCCGGAATAACACCCCTCGCAACAAATTTAACTGGTGCCGTCATCGATCAGACCCGTTTTTGCTCAATCGCTGACAATAGACCCGCGCTCAATAACATACGTCCGATCGATTACATCTGCCACGTGTGCATCGTTTGACTCGGCAATTATAATGGACACACCTTCTGCTTTGAGTGAGGCCAATATTTCGCCCATTCTGATAGCAAGTACCGGCGCGATGCCCTCAGTAGGTTCATCGAGCAGCAATAAATTACTTCCAACCATCAGAGCACGTGCCAAAGCTACCAATTTTTGCTGCCCTCCTGAAAGAGAAGTCGCTGGCGTTTCACGAAATTTCTGACACTCTGGGATAATTTTATAAATCCACTTCAAACGTGACTGAAAATCTTCGATACCCGTAGACCAAACGGGCACCAGAATATTTTGCTCAGCGGTCATTTCCGGCACAAGGCGCCTGTCTTCCGGCATATAACCGAAGCCCATGTGAGCACGCTTATATGCCGGAAGATTATTAAGCTCATCACGGCCGTGCACGACACTTCCAGCATTAACTGGGATCAATCCCATCACTGAACGAAGGAATGTAGTTTTTCCGGCACCGTTACGCCCAATCAAACCAATGATCTCGCCGTTGTCGATAGTCAATCCAATGTTACGTAAAATTGGTGTCCCATTAATATCGACGTCTAGTGATTCTACTACAAGCATTTTCAGACCCTATTTATTTCTCTTGTGATGCTCTTTTCCAATCACAAACTCTTGGACTTTTTTGTCAGACAACGCCTTTTTTGGTGGCATATCAGCAATGATTTCACCCTGATAAAAAGCTAAAACGCGGCTAACGTAACGAGCGACAATTTCCATATCGTGCTCAACGAAGAGAACCGTTACGCCGTCCTCTTTTAGCGCATCCATCACTATATCCATGAAGTCGAATTTTTCCTCAACGCTGATACCACTAGTAGGCTCATCAAGCAGAAGAATTCTGGGCCTACTGACAACTGCCATAGCTATGTCTAATAGCTTTCTGACACCTTGAGCTAACGCACTGACAGTCGAGTCACGATGCGCTTCTAACTTATACCTCGTAAGAATGGCATCAAGCTGCTTTCTTAGTTCGGGGGTATCCATAAGCCGCAAAGCGTCAAACGCGGTGTTATTTGCAATGGCAAGAGATATCATCAAATTTTCCGCCACCGTCATGGAATGGAAAACTTGTGAAACCTGGAAAGAACGCGAAATACCGGAATGGGTAATTTTTCTCGTTTCGAGGCCAACTAATTCCTTTCCTTCAAATTTTATGCTACCTTCTGTGGGGGCGAGATAACCCGTCACCATATTAACAAAACAGGTTTTGCCAGCACCATTCGCACCAATGATACCAACAACCTCACCTTTCGAAATGTCAACATTAATATCCTTAGCAGCAACAACGGCGCCAAAAGTTTTGAGAAGGTCGCGAACCTCGAGAATTGGTGCGTTATTTCTCATTTTTCCTACCTCCAAGCTTCTCAAGCAAGCTCCAGATTCCACCTGGCAGGAAGAAAATGATAGTCAGAAATGTTGCTCCCATGATTAACTGCCAAGCCTGAGGAGCAAGCTCAAAGGCATAGGTTCTGAGAACTTCAAATACCAAAGATCCGATAAATGGCGCTATTACATTTCCTGGACCTGAGAGTATCGTGACAAACACGAGTTCACCAGAGACAGTCCAATTTATCATAGACTCTGGATCAACCTGGCCAAGAGACATCGCCATCAGAGCTCCAGCACCACCCGCTAGAATGGCTGAAATGGTGTATTTAAGGTGTATGGCATGCGCCACAGAGAAACCGAGATATTCCACTCTGATTTCATTATCTCTGATCGCAGTGGTAAGCCGACCATATGTTGTCTTTAAATAATAGTTCACAAGGAGAGCAGCTATGACGCCAACCGAGGTTATTATGACAAAAAGTGGATACTTGGTCTCCGGAGCTAAACCAAAAATTGTTGACATTGAGATAGCAAAACCATCTGTTGAGCCTAACGACTCAGTCTTAACAACAATACCGAAAAGAACCATCGAGATCGCTGTGTTAAGCATGGCAAAGAAAATGTCGCGATAATTTCGCAGTATAAAGCCCAAAAGAAACCCAGCTAATCCCGCCACAAGAGCCCCCGCTATAAGTCTCAAAAACACATCAGTCACACCAAGTTGAATATCAAGTATTGCCACCGCATATGCGCCGAGGCCAAAATAGAATGCATGGCCAAACGAGACTAATCCCGTTCTCCATAGAACCATCAGGCCCACAATTGCAAGCGCGCGAGAAAACCCAAACATTAATTGGTTTACAATCCAGTTCGGAGCAAAAGCACCCACCAAAATAATCAGCACACCGCCTAAAAGAACAAACTTTGATGTCTTGTCTTCAAACATATTTAGATCTTTCTCGGTTTTGCAGGCGCAAACAATCCCTCGGGACGGAACACTAAGACAACAGCCATCACGGCAAAAACCACAAAGAGTTCAACTTGAGGTAATTCGTGGACTGCTAGGGCTCTCAAAATACCAATGATTATTGAACCAATAGCCGCTCCAGCGATGGAGCCCATCCCTCCGACAACGACTACCGCAAAGGACAAAATAATAACCTCTGTTCCTAAGCCCGGCGCTACGGATATTGTTGGAGCTATATATGCGCCGCCCAATCCACCAAGAATTGCTCCACCTATAAAAGTAAGCGTGTAGACAAGTGGAACATTTATACCCATTGAGATGCCCATCTCCCGATCAAAGATGACTGCTTTAAGGAGGGTGCCCCATTTGGTTTTATTCAAAAGGTACCAGCAACCCAACGCAACGAGTGCGGCAACCGCGATCAAAGTTAGGCCGTAAACATCCCGAATAATTCCCCCCAACTCAACCGAATCTAAGAGGGCCATGGGCTGGTAGGCAAAATACGGGTCGGTTCCGAATGCAATAAGAATTATATCTTCCAGCACAAGAAATAGTCCAAACGTCGCCAATACAATTAACACCTCATCACGGTCATACATATATTTTAAAATACCTTGCTCAATAACAAACCCAAGTATGACTCCAACAACAATTGCTGCGGCTACAATAATCAGGAAGCCCATTGCGTCAGGCATGCCCATGTCAGAGAATTTTCCAATGAAAAATGCAGCAGTGTAAGCGCCCCAAGCGTAAAAACTACCATGAGCAACGTTAAGGATTTTCATAACGCCAAATATGATCGTCAATCCCGCTGATACAATGAAAAGATATGACGAAAACTGCAGCCCATCCAGCAAAATTGTCAGGAAGGTCTCCATAGTTTGCCCCCGATAAATTTAGATTAAAATAAATAGGTGATGGCAGCGATTACCGCTGCCATCATTATTTGGCCAATGTCAGCACTTAGCGCCTTTCATGCCGCCCTTGATCCAATCAACACTGTTGACCCCCTCAGGAGGCATGATGCATGACCCAGGGTAAAACTTCACATCAGTCACTACGTTTTCGCCATTTTCATCATCGTATTTTGTGATGCCATAGCCATTCTCTGTCACAGCTTGATGCCCGCCACCGAGCGACATTTCCACGGTCGTGGAGAATGATTCAAAGGTTATGCCACGAAGAGCATCACCCAAAGCTTCATCGGAAGCATCACTACCTGCTTTGTCATATGCAATTTTTGCGGCTAATATTGCCTGCCCATATTGGTAAGCGGGACCAGATGGATATGTTCCATAGAGGTTTTTATATGTGCTAACAAACCATTGATTCAGAGCGCTGTCTCGATCTCTGACCAAAATACCGTAAGGCCCACGAGCGCCCAAAACCAAGCCATCTGGTAATTTTTTACCGAGACGATATGCGGCTGTTCCGCCAACTGTGAAAACACCAATCTTTTGCTTGAACAATCCACGAGCATTTCCCTGGAAAATAAATGCTTCAAGGTCACCGCCCCAGAAACTTGTATGGATCAAGTCCGCTTTATCAAGTGACATTGCGGAGATTTCCGACCCGTACTGACCAGCAAAAATCTTAGGAAATTGGGTCTTATCGGAAGCAGTTGAATTCGGCATGATTTGTTTGAGAGTCAGATCAAAGTCACGCCAAGAATCTTGACCCCAAGCGTAGTTTTGATTGATGCCAGTGTAACCCTTCAAATCAGGGTACTTTTCCTTGACATACATTGCCGCCGCAACATTGTCTGCGGTCGCATGACCCATTGTTCTGAAGACATATTTTCGAGGCGCTTCTTCAAAAATACGAGGAGTTCCACACGTCGCAAAAATTGTAAATTGCTTTAATTCCTCTGCGATTGGCGCAAGAGCTTGACAGTTGCCTGATGAAATGTACCCGACAATAACATCAACACCCCGCTTTTCAACAAGATTGCGGTATTCCGCAACTTGCTTTGTAGCGCCACCGCCCTCGTCAATCGGTTCGACGGTTGCTGTCGCACCACCAAAGCCTTTTGAGTCATATGGAGCAGGTAGTTTGCCCGCATTGATCGCATCAGCGACCATTTTTGCACCGTTCATCGCAGGGATGCCGAATGGCCCTGCGGCTCCACCTGTCAAAAAGCTGGGTACAGCGATCGTGATCGCGTCTTTCGCCAGCGCGGTACCCGCGCCCAACGTCATCGCTGAGATGGCTGCCAATCCCGCCGCTCGCGCGAAAATATTGTGTTTCATTTTTGTCTCCCATTAAGGTCTTAGTTGGACGGCTTTCGCGCCGTTTATTATTTAACAAGTATTTATATGACGTTAGTAAAATCTCGTGGTCAAGTATTCTGTACGTTCAAATATTGTTTTTTTTCTCTGAAGTATTTGGGGTTGTCAGCAGTTGGCTAGCCGTTAAACTTATTGTGTAAGAGTCAGCCTGCATCGTCGCTTAAATGATTTACTGTTGTCACTTGAGGTTTTACATGCCGTTTGATCAACAAGATTGCCGTCAAACAATATCAAATTGGATCGACGAATTTAATAACTACATCAATAGCCCATTTGATCACCAGAATGATGGAAAAAACCTGTTTTTGGTGGACAGTTTTTGGCGTGACGCCCTTGGTCTGACTTGGCAGCTTGACACCTACGTGGGTAGCAAAGACATACTTAACACGATCCGCAGAAACGCAGTAATGATTGGCCTAAGCGCCGTACAACTGGACTATGAAGCCAGCCCCCCACAATGGGTCAACCGTGCTGGCACTGACGCCATTGAGGCGTTTATAAAATTTGAAACCAAAGATGCCAATGGCCGCGGTATAATCAGATTGTGTGAGGCAACAAAAAAAGTCGATAAGGAGGCCAATGGTCCACATTGGCGCGCTTGGACTATTTTTACCGCCATCGACTCTCTGAAAGACCATCAAGAACAAATTGATCGCAATCGACCAACCGGCAGTTCCTACTCACGCGATTTCCGCGGACCAAACTGGCTGGACGAGCGCATCGCTGCCCAACAATATGATAACCGCGACCCGGCCGTTTTAGTTGTCGGTGGTGGCCAGGCCGGACTGTCGATTGCAGCCCGCCTGACCCAGCTTGGTATTGATACACTGATCGTCGATAAAAACAGCCGCATCGGTGATAATTGGCGTAACCGCTACCACGCCTTGACTTTGCATAATCAGCTTCATGTCAATCATCTGCCTTATGTGCCGTTTCCGCCTACCTGGCCAACCTATATTCCAAAAGACATGCTGGCATTGTGGTTCGAGTCCTATGCTGCGATCATGGAGCTTAATTTCTGGACGGATACCGAAGTCACCAGCGGGCGTTATGATGAGGTCAGTAACTTATGGGACATCACGCTGACGCTGAAAGATGGAAGCAATCGCCAAATGACGCCGCGGCATGTCGTGCTTGCCACTGGTGTCAGCGGCGTTGCCAATCTGCCAAAAATTCCAACGCTTGAAAAATTTGATGGGCCGGTGGTACATTCCAGCTGCTATCGTGATGGCGATGACTGGGCTGGCAAAAACGCTCTTGTTATTGGTTGCGGCAATAGCGGCCATGACATTTCTCAGGATCTCTATGCAAGCGGCGCTAATGTCATCATGGTGCAACGAAGCCCAAGTTTAGTCGTAAATATCGAACCAAGCGCGCAATTTCCCTATCGTTTGTATGAGGAAGACAGGACCACAGATGAATGTGATTTCATCACCACATCAATGCCCCTGCCTCTCGTTAAAAAAGCCCATCAGCATTTTACCGAACAATCTAGAGATGCCGATAAGCCGCTTCTCGACAAATTACGTGCTGTTGGATTTCAGCTTGATTTTGGGGAAGACGACACCGGTTGGCAGTTTAAATATCTGACGCGGGGCGGCGGGTATTATTTTAATGTCGGCGCATCCGATTTAATTGCCGAAGAAAAGATAAAACTGATTCAAAATGCCAATATCGACAGATTCACCGCGGATGGGGTAATGCTAACAGGTGGTGAACAAATTCTAGCTGATGTAATTATTTTAGCAACCGGATATAAGCCACAGGAACATCTTGTGGCCAAGCTATTTGGACAGGAGATTGCCGACCGTGTTGGCCCAATATGGGGCTTTGGAGATGGTTTGGAGTTGCGCAACATGTATCGACCAACCGGCCAGCCCGGCTTGTGGATGATTGCCGGCAGCTTTGCGCAATGCCGGATCTACTCAAAATATCTGGCGCTACAGATCAAAGCTGTTGAAGAGGCGCTGATTTAAATGTTTTAAAGGGAAATATTTAGGGGCGTTGCCACCCCATCGCTAATCGCAAATAGGACGCAGATAGGACAATTTATGCATTTTGTAGATATTAACGGAATCACCCTGCATTATAAAACGGTCAACATGGACAGCGGCAAGCCGGTGATCGTGTTTTCAAATTCGCTGGCTACCGATTTTCG
>ERZ802819.252-NODE-252-length-36307-cov-20.7095_pt1 | contig 36307 bp, 37 predicted proteins | sample MGYA00345647_ERZ802819 | MGnify/ENA primary metagenome ERZ802819 (study PRJEB30503, sample SAMEA104212355) | marine metagenome | biome: Westerlies Biome; feature: [SRF] surface water layer (ENVO:00010504) within the epipelagic zone...; material: water...
ATTCGCCTCGAGCGAGTGCCGGCTTAAGGATGTTGGCGGCGTCGATGGCACCCTCTGCGGCACCTGCACCAATCAAGGTGTGAACTTCGTCGATCACCAGAATCACATTTCCGGCGGATTTGATCTCTTCCATGATTTTTTTGAGGCGCTCCTCAAATTCACCTCGGTACTTCGTACCTGCCACTAACAAGCCGATGTCCAGAGTCAACACCCGCTTATCTTCGAGAATGTCGGGGATATCACCCTGCTGAATACGTTGGGCTAAGCCCTCCGCGATTGCAGTTTTTCCAACACCAGGTTCACCGATTAAGACCGGATTATTTTTGGTGCGGCGACCAAGAATTTGAATTACTCGGTCGATTTCGTTGTAACGACCCACCACAGGGTCCAGCTTCGACTCGTTGGCCATTTGGGTGAGGTTGGTACCAAACTCGTCCAAGGTCGGAGTCTTGGTGGAGCCCTTTGCACCACCGCCACCACCACCTGCAGTGACTTCGGCGGTTTCACCCAGCATCCGGATCACTTGAGTCCGAACCTTCGCAAGGTCGACACCAAGATTTTCTAGAACACGGGCAGCAACACCTTCACCCTCGCGAATCAGGCCAAGGAGGAGATGCTCTGTACCGATGTAGTTATGGCCAAGCTGACGGGCTTCTTCTAAGGACAGTTCCAAGACACGCTTGGCACGTGGTGTGAAAGGAATTTCAACCGCTACAAAACCCGATCCACGCCCAATAATTTTCTCAACTTCAATCCGAGCGTCTTTGAGGTTGACGCCCATCGACTTCAAAACTTTGGCGGCGACACCAGTGCCTTCACCGATCAGACCAAGCAAAATTTGCTCAGTGCCGACGAAGTTGTGACCAAGCCTTCGAGCTTCCTCTTGGGCCAGCATGATCACTTTGATGGCCTTTTCGGTAAACCGTTCGAACATCGCTAGGCCGATGTGAAGATGACACCAAGCTATCAGGACTTGGTGTCACCTGTGAGGAATCGATCCAAACACCAACCAGCTTGTCTACGACTGGGTTTTAACAACACAAAAGTATCAACCAACTCGAAAAAATTGACGGTTTCTTTGACTGTCGAAGACGGGAAACCGAACAACAAAAATAAATGATATGTAGCTACTTCGACGGACTGATCCGACACCACTGAATTAGGGCATCGCTTCCATCGCTGTAGTACTTGGTTCGAGTGCCAGCGGATTGAAATCCACTACTTGCATACAGAGCTATCGCAGCAGAATTGTGATTAGCAACCTCGAGAGTGGCGTGGATGACACCTTGTTGCCGTGCCCGTTGCAACAGAGCCGACAACAATCGTTTGCCATAGCCCTGACGCCTCACGGACGGATCGACGGCAACCACCGTGATGTGCAGTTCATCAGCGACAAGCCAGCCACAGGCCACACCCAACAACGACATGTCCTCAGTCCAGCCAAGGCATAGGCGTCTTGGATCCTCCAATTCGCGGCGCCATTGGTCTTCGGTCCAAAGACCCTGAAGAGCACATCGATCGAGGGTCAAGCAGTCGGCCAACCACGATGGGTCAAGTGTGATAACGGCCATACCAAAACCGACCGTTTCAGGATCAATTCCTACATTGCCTTCCTCTGCCCAACATCCGTGACCCAGACCATCACCAATGCAAGGCCCTATGAGGCGGATCTGGATCCGGAGAGTCCCAACCGAAATCTCACACCCTTAACAACCTCATTGGATGCCGACGATCGGCTCGTCGTGGGCGACTGTCTCCTGAGTGATCTCGCCCAGCGCTACGGCACTCCGTTGTATGTGCTCGATGAGACAACCCTGCGCTGCACTTGCCGTGCCTATCGGGATGCTTTGAAGCGTCACTATCCCGGGCCATCCCTACCGATCTATGCCTCAAAGGCCAACAGCTCACTTGTGATGAGCAGCTTGGTGGCGTCTGAAGGTCTCGGCCTTGATGCTGTGTCCGCCGGAGAATTACTCACCGCACTCCGGGGCGGAATGCCAGGCGATCGGATGGTGTTGCACGGCAACAACAAATCGGATGAAGAACTACTGCTTGCTTACAACAACAACGTGACCGTGGTGGTGGACAACCAGCACGACCTCGACCGCCTCTCAGCCCTCATCCCCCATGACGGCGCCCCCGTGCGGTTGATGCTGAGATTCACCCCTGGCATCGAATGCCACACGCACGAGTACATCCGCACGGGGCACCTCGACAGCAAATTTGGATTTGATCCCGACCAGGTGGAACCCGTCCTGCGCGGATTGGTTGGTCAGTCCTGGGCCAAATTGACGGGATTGCATGCCCACATCGGCTCACAAATTTTTGAACTCGAGCCCCACCGTGACCTTGCTGCGGTGATGGCCGATGCCCTCAAGCTCGCCCGCGACCTCGGGCATCCCGTTGAAGATCTCAATGTGGGGGGCGGACTCGGCATCCGTTATGTGAAATCCGACGATCCACCAAGCATCGACCGCTGGGTGCAAGTGGTCGCAGAAGCCGTAATTGCCGCTTGCCAAGCACGGAGCCTCGACTTACCCCGACTGATGTGTGAACCAGGCCGATCCTTAGTTGCCACGGCGGGGGTGACCTTGTACACCGTTGGCTCAAGAAAAACGATTCCCGGCGTTCGCACCTACGTGGCCATTGATGGCGGCATGAGTGACAACCCACGGCCGATTACCTACCAATCGCTCTACACCTGCTGTGTTGCAGATCGTCCTTTGGCCGAAACGGATGAAACCGTGAATCTCGTCGGCAAACATTGTGAGTCGGGCGATGTCTTACTCAAAGACCTCCCTCTTCCAAGCACCACAAGCGGAGATGTCATCGCTGTGTTTGCCACCGGTGCCTACAACGCTTCGATGAGCTCGAACTACAACCGCATTCCACGACCAGCGGCCGTGCTCGTCCATGACGGAGCTGCAGAACTGGTGCAGAAACGAGAGCAGCCGGATGATTTGCTGCGCTACGACGTGCTGCCACAACGTTTCCACAAGGTACGTTAAGTAGAGAGGGGAGTCTGGAGAGGTTGGACGTTTTCGCGGAGGAGAACCTGCGCATCGTCCTCGACGTTCTGTTTGCCTCTGCCATCGGTTTTTTGATGCTGTCGAGGGTTCGTGAGGCACGAACTCTGTGGTTGTTGCGGGGATATCTGTTTCTTGTCGCGACAGCCTGGTTTGTACAGCGATTTGCCAACCTCCCCCTCACCACTCAATTGGTGGATGCATTGGTGTTGGCCTGTTCCTTGTCCTTGGCCATCCTTTGGCAGGGCGAGTTGCGCCGCTTGATGGAACTCCTCGGCACTGGGCGGCTCGCTGTGTTGCTGGGAAATCCCCAAAAGGAATTCAAAGCGGCTGAAGGCACCATTGCTCAACTCACCGAAGCCGCCGGACGGCTCTCTCAGCAGCGACGTGGCGCCTTAATCGTGGTGGATCTCGGTAGCGACCTGCGACCAGAAGATTTTCTCAATCCAGGTGTTGCCATTGGCGCCCAACTCAGCCGAGAATTGTTATTGAACGTGTTTGCCGCAGACACACCTCTCCATGATGGAGCCGTGTTGGTCCGAGGCAATCGGATTGAATCAGCGGGAGTGATCCTTCCCCTATCGCGTCACAGCGTGAGTCGTTACGGCACAAGGCACCTCGCAGCCCTTGGAATTACGGAACGCTTCGATCGCTGCATTTGCATCGTTGTGTCCGAGGAAACCGGAACTCTCTCCTTGGCCAATCAGGGAAAACTCGAACGACCAATCACCAGCAGCCGCTTAGAGACGCTGTTGAGGGAACTGTTCAGCAACACCGAGGCACGACAGCCAGCGAGGCGTACCGTGGGTACCTCATCATCCGATTCGCTGACTTGAGCCGAACCCCGGCCACGAGCACCGATCTCACAGCTTCATCGCTCTGCCCTCCGGAGCTTGATTCAGCTCGGCTACCAGCCCATGTTGCTGTGATCATGGATGGCAATGGTCGTTGGGCCAAGGCCAGGGGATTGCCGAGGGTGGTTGGCCATCAAGCCGGGGTTGAGGCCCTGAAATCCACCCTGCGACAGTGCAGCGATTGGGGGATTGGAGCGCTTACTGCCTATGCCTTTTCAACGGAAAATTGGTCCCGTCCAGGGGATGAGGTGAATTTTCTGATGACCCTATTCGAGGGGGTCTTGCAGAAAGAATTGCGGTCGTTGGAAGAAGAACAGGTGCGGATTCGCTTCCTTGGTGATCTCGATGGACTTCCAGAGAAATTGCAGCAGCTCATCGACGACGCGACCGAACGAACAGCGAAGAACAGCGGTATTCATTTCAATGTCTGCACCAATTACGGAGGCCGACGAGAACTGGTGCGCGCCGCCCAACGCCTTGCCAAACAAGCAGCCTCTGGAACGCTCGATCCAGAGACAATCGATGAAAACAGCTTTGCCAGAGAGCTTTTTACCGTTGGAGATCAGGATCCCGACCTGCTGATCCGCACCAGCGGTGAATACAGGATCAGCAACTTTTTGCTGTGGCAGTTGGCCTATGCAGAGATCCACGTCACGGATGTGTTTTGGCCCGATTTCAACGCAGATGTCCTGAAACAAGCTCTACTGGATTACCAAGGCCGCAACCGCCGCTTCGGTGGGCTTGATCCGATCACACCATGACCATCCCGACACGTCACGACTGGACCACCGAAGAGATCCAAACGCTGCTGGAATTGCCGCTGATGGATTTGCTGTGGCAAGCCCAAACCGTTCATCGGGACGCCAACCCTGGCTACCGCGTTCAACTGGCCTCCCTGTTGAGCGTCAAGACCGGTGGATGCGAAGAGGATTGCTCCTACTGCTCGCAGTCGATCCACAACAGCAGCGATGTGTCTGGCTTCGAAGCCCAAATGCGGGTGGAGCCTGTGTTGGAGCGGGCCCGCGCCGCCAAGCAGGCTGGAGCAGACCGATTCTGCATGGGATGGGCTTGGCGAGAAATTCGCGACGGCGCTCAGTTTGAAGCGATGTTGGAGATGGTGCGTGGTGTGCGGGGCATGGGCATGGAAGCCTGCGTGACCGCAGGAATGCTCACGGACGATCAGGCCGGACGGCTCGCCGAAGCGGGCCTCACCGCCTACAACCACAACCTCGATACAAGCCCAGAGCATTACGACAAGATCATTTCGACGCGGACCTATGAAGACCGCTTAGAGACGCTTCAACGGGTGCGTAAGGCGGGTGTCACGCTCTGCAGCGGTGGAATCATCGGCATCGGAGAAACCCTCCGGGATCGAGCCTCGATGCTGCAGGTGTTGGCGAGCATGAATCCCCATCCAGAAAGTGTTCCGGTGAACGGGCTGGTGGCCGTAGAAGGAACGCCCCTCGAGGATCAACAACCCTTTGAACCGCTCGAATTGGTTCGCATGGTGGCCACCGCGCGAATCTTGATGCCGCACGCCCGAGTTCGCTTGAGTGCTGGACGCGAGCAGTTGAGTCGGGAAGCGCAAATTCTCTGCTTGCAAGCGGGGGCCGATTCAATTTTTTACGGCGACCTCTTGCTCACCACAGGAAACCCCGATGTGGAGGCCGATCGTCGTTTGTTGGCCGATGCCGGAGTACAAGCCAACTGGCAAGACAACGCCAGTTCCTTGGTCAACCAGGCTCCCGCATCAACCTGAGCAAAGTGCCCAGACAACGTGCTTTAAGTTGCCCAAGACCCTGTTGAACAGCAGCATGAATCGGCTGCAGGTAGCTGCCTTTTATGCCTTCACGCCGCTGAATGAGCAGCAGCGTGGGTCGCTTCTCAGCGACCTGCCAGACATGGCGAACACAAACAATGTGTTGGGTTCAATCCTGGTGGCCCATGAAGGGGTGAACGGCACGATTAGCGGCCCTGAAGCGGGGGTTGAAGCGTTGTTGCAGAGCCTGCGTACGTCGCTTGCCTTGGGTTGCGAGCATTTTGAGCGGCTGGAGGTGAAACGCAGCTGGGCTGATCAAGCCGTGTTCCGTCGTTTTAAGGCCAGAGCGAAAAAAGAGATCGTCACGATGGGGGTGACGAGCGTGAACCCAAGGCAAAACGTTGGCACCTACGTGGATCCCAAAGATTGGAACGCCCTCGTTGATGATCCCGACACCCTGGTGATCGACACCCGCAACAGCTACGAAACCGCCATCGGCAGCTTTGAGGGCTCCCTCGACCCCGGCACCGACAGCTTTCGAGACTTCCCCGCATGGGCCGAGGCCAGCTTGCGCCCCCTCGTGAACGACCAATCACCCAAACGAATCGCCATGTTTTGCACCGGGGGGATCCGCTGCGAAAAAGCAAGCAGCTACTTACAAAGCAAGGGATTTGGTGAGGTTCACCACCTCCGCGGCGGAATCCTCAACTATCTCGGGGAGATCCCAGAACAGGAAACCCGATGGCAGGGGGAGTGTTTCGTCTTTGACCAGCGCGTTGCCCTCAACCATCAGCTGGAACCCGGTGTGCACAGCCTGTGCCACGCCTGTGGTCTTCCGCTTTCACCCAGCGACCGCGCCGAACCGAGCTACATCAAAGGTGTGCAATGCATCCATTGCATGGATCGCTTCAGCGAATCAGACCGGGCCCGCTTCTTGATGCGGCAACAGCAATTCGATCAAACGCCGACCTAAGCGATCGCCAACGCTTGCCTTCCATCAGGAGCAATTCATGCTGCCAATCCTTTACAGCTTCCGCCGTTGCCCCTTTGCGATGCGGGCCCGCTGGGCCCTGCTCGAAGCAGGCCTGGTGGTGCATTGGCGAGAAATCGAACTGAAGCGAAAACCCGTGGAGATGCTGGAGTGCTCTGCCAAGGGAACGGTGCCGGTGTTGGTGCTGCCCGATGGCACGGTGATCGACGAAAGCGAAGCGGTGATGCGCTGGGCCCTGACCCAAGCCGATCCCCGCGGGTTGCTGCTCAGCGATGGTGCCTCAGCTTTGATCTCCGAGAACGATGGGGTGTTTAAACACCATCTGGATCGGTTCAAGTACACCGACCGCTACCCCGGTGAAAGCCGAGATGAGCATCGTGATGCCGGGCTGCGCATACTTTTCGGCTGGAGCCAACGACTTGAGCAACACCCTTGGCTACTGGGACCGGCCATCTCTTTAGCGGATGCTGCCCTGTGGCCGTTTGTGCGTCAGTGGCGTCTTGCCGACCCGGACGGATTTGAAGCCAATGGGCAGCTGGCGCCCCTGCGCGTATGGCTGAATCGATTTCTGGAGGACCCCAGCTTCGAACGCTTAATGCAACGCGCCGACCCCTGGTGTACGGGAGGCCTACAGCCCTTATTTCCAGCCGACGCCACCGCCGTACCCCTCGATGAACCCCTGTTTCACCTCGCCCTGAAGGACGACTGGGAGCAAGCTCAAGACACCAGCAACTATCAATGGTCGACGCGAGGCATGCGCTTGGACCAGGTGGGATTCATCCACTGCTCATGGCAAGAGCAGGTGGCGAAAACCTTTGAACGCTTTTACGCCGATGCAGGGGACGTTTTGCTGTTGGAGATCGACCCAAAACGCCTGACCGCACCACTTCGGGCCGATGCCATACCGACCGGCGAACTCTTCCCACATCTGTATGGACACCTGCCAATCGAGGCCGTGCGTTCGATCACTCCCTACGGCAGCGATGGCTAACCAGCGCCTCAACCGAGTGATCTGCTGCGGTGATGATGGTTTGATCACTCCCGAGCCTGATGCTTGAGCACTTAGAAGCACAGGCCCGTGACCGTGGCTTGCTACTGCGAGTACAAGTCGGACGTCCGCTCAGCCAGTGGAGTTTGCGGATGGTGGTAGCGCGTCCGATCGATGCGTCGCGCGTCCAGCTGTTGGGTGAGATGAAGGGCTGGGCTTACAACGCCGAAAAGGGCCTTCAACTCGACACGATGCGGGTGATTCCCTCTCGATCGGTGGGGGTTGGGGATCTGATCTGGGCCGCCACGATGGCCTGGGCCTTGGAGAACACCCCATGCCGCCAAGCCCGACTCTTGGCCATCCGTGATGACGAACGACAACATCGACGCCTCAAGCGTTATTTCGAACAACGCGGCTTCAACACCGTGCGGGAGGTGGAAGCTGCGCTGTGGGATTTGCCGCTCCGGATGATCTGGGGAGGGGCCGGAGCGTTGATGACGGGGACCGTGGAGACCGTGCTGCATCGCAGCATTCGCGGCTGGGATCAATCCGCAGCGTGATAGCTACTCCGCACCAAGGGGCCGCTGCGCACCTGGGCAAAACCCAGCGATTGAGCCACCGCCCCCAACTCATCGAATTCCTCGGGAGTCCAATAGCGCTGCACGGGTAAATGCGCCAAGGAAGGCCGCAAATATTGGCCCAGGGTGAGGCGCTGACAATCCACAGCCCGGAGATCCTGCATCGCAGCAATCACCTCCTCTCGCGTTTCACCCAAACCCAACATCAAGCCTGATTTGGTGGGAGTGGCTGGGGCCAGCTCACGGGATGCGGCGAGCAGTGCCAAGGAGCGTTGGTAGGTGGCTCCGCGACGCACCTCGCCTTGCAGCCGCTCCACCGTTTCAAGGTTGTGGTTAAAGCAAACCGGCTCAGCCGCAAGCACCGTGCTGAGTCGTTCCCGTTGGGCTGCCACGGCACGATCGGCATCCGCAACACCACCCCAAAAATCAGGGGTGAGCACTTCGATCAAAATCAACGGGTTACGGGCCCGAATCGCTGCCATCGTGCTGGTGAACAGGTTGGCACCGTGATCGGAAAGATCATCACGGGCAACGGCCGTGAGCACCACATAACGAAGGCCCATCGACTCAACGGCATCGGCCACGCGTTCGGCCTCCGCTGGATCGACAGCCATGGGCGCACGGCCCTTCTCCACCTGACAGAAGGCACAGCTGCGCGTGCAGATCGAACCGCCCAAGAGAAACGTTGCCGTTCCGGCCGCATAACACTCACCGCGGTTCGGACAGCGCCCTTCCTCACAGATGGTGTGCAGACGATTCTCCTTGACCAACCCTTGCACGCGCTCCAATTGTGAGGCGTTACCAATCGGCCGACGCAACCACTCCGGCAGCCGTTCGGACGGCACAATCGAGGAGTATTGGCTCATCTCAAATCACCACCTGAGGTCAGTCTGGTGAGCGAAACGGAAATTTGAAGCCGATCTGCTGGGGTCCGCACGATCAATCCATCGGGCGGCGACCTTCGAGGGCCCTGCTGAGGGTGACCTCATCGGCGTATTCGAGTTCGCTCCCCATCGGCAAGCCATAGGCGATCCGGCTAACGGGGCAAAAGGGCTTCATCAACCGTGCCAGATACAAACTTGTGGTGTCTCCTTCAACGCTGGGCGTCAGCGCCAAGATCACCTCACTGATCCCATCCTTGGCGATGCGCTCGATCAAGGGCTTGATATGCAACAACTCCGGGCCGATGCCATCCATCGGAGAAATCAAACCACCGAGCACGTGATAACGCCCCTTGAACTCCCGGGTGCGTTCCAAGGCCAATAGATCCCGGGAATCAGCCACTACACAAATCAAACCGTTGTTGCGTTCCGGTTTGCTGCAAATCTCACAGAGGGGATCGGCAGAAAGGTGAAAACAGCTCTGGCACTGGCCAACTTGAGAGCGGGCCGCCAACAAAGCGTCTGCAAATTGCTGAACCTGATCTTCGGGCTGGTTGAGCAAATGCAGGGCGAGGCGTTGCGCCGTGCGCGGGCCAATACCAGGCAAACGCTGGAACTGATCAATCAGCCGCGCCAACGGTCGAGTAAAGCCGCTCAGGAATCTGGCGCTACTGGGGGCAACTCTAGGCAGAATGGTTGAACTTGTTCTGGTTCTGATGCGGCTGCTCCGATCGCTCACCCGCTTGATCGCCTGCGTTGCGCTGGCGTTCACGTTGGGGGCTTGCGCTGCAGGACCAACTGCAGGGCTGCAGTCGTACCAAAGCCCCGATGGCCGTTTCGCCTTCCTCTACCCAACGGGGTGGACCCAGGTGCAGGTGAGCAATGGGCCGCGGGTGGTGTTTCACGACCTGATCCACAGCGATGAAACCGTGAGCCTCATGGTGAACACGGTGGATGAAAACAACGACCTCACTGAACTAGGCAGCGCAGTTGCCGTGGGCGAACGCTTACGCCGCGAAGTGATCGCGACCGCTGGAAGCGGCCGAACCGCTGAATTGGTGGAGGCTGGGGAGCGCGAAGTGAATGGTCACACCTTCTACGACCTGGAATATGCGGTGCACTTAGAGGATCGCGACCGCCATGAACTCGCCACGGTGGTGGTGGATCGCGGCAGGCTCTACACCTTGGCCACCAGCACCAACGAAGAGCGCTGGCCAAAAGTGCAGGATCTTTGCAACCGCGTAACCCACTCCCTCAACCTCCTGATTTGAGCCAGATCGCTGAACAAAACAACATCTAGAGCTTCATCTAATTCCAGAAAATTTACGACTAAATATCTTTTTAAACCAAATAAGCGATTAAAGCTCTACACAAACTAGTCTATTTTAATGTTCAAGTTACTGGGTCGCTAATGACCATTGACGCACAGGGAAGCTGTTTGATCAGTTTGCTCGTGCGATCGCTACCTGGAATCGGAAGACCAGCCACGCGACGGCGCTGCGTTCGCAAAATCACCAAATCATGCTCTCGACTCAAGCGATGAATCGCTCCATCAATACCGGGTCCACGCACTAACACCGTGTGAAACCGCTCTGCCGGGATAGCAGCTGGTCGCCAACGAATCAGTTGCTCTTCCATCCAGGTTCGATCTTGATGATCAGACCGAGGATCATGGACATGCAGCAGAGTAATCCGCGTTCGATGCAAATTTGGGGAAGAATTAATCACACGTAGAGCTAACTCAAATTGTTCGCGGGCACTCGCGGAGAGATCTTTAATCGGCACCAAAATTCGTCCTAAAGGTTGTTGGGGTTCTCGTCCCACATTCACCACAACAACAGGACAGTGGGCGGTGCGACACACACCATCCACGATGTCCCCCATCAACCAAGCCCGCAGTTGATCACTACGTCCCGCTCCAATCAACAACAAATCGGCCCCCTGCTCCAACGCCGACCGACTCATCCCTCCCGGGATGTCCTCATCAAGACGCAGCAGGGTTCGTGTTGGCACGGCAAGCTCGGTGCCAATCGCTTCGGCCGTCGCTAGTCGGCCCCGTGCCGCGGCCACCGCACGCGTGAGGCCACCCCGCAACTCTTCCAGGCTGGGATTCACCAGAGCCAACGGCAACAACAGGCCTTCCCCCCCCGCAGAACCGCGCACCAAGCGGGCCGCCATCCCCAATAAACCCTGTTCTGTGCCTGGGTTTGCCACCGGCACCACAATTCGCAGCGGCCGTTGCACCACCTCACTCACCCCATCCAGAACGGCTGCTTCCTCCCCAAAACTGGTGGGAACCATGCCAAGCGGAGCATCCATGAGCCGCTTCACCGAGCGTTCCGTCAGGATCGGCCCCAAGGTGGCCGTCACCACCATGACGGCCAACACGCTATTGAGCACGGTCTGATTCAGCAGACCAGCTTGATAGCCAATAAAAGCAGTCGCCAACGTTGCTGCCACCTTCGGCATCGTGAGCGACCACATCATCAGGATCTGGGGCCGCCGATAGCCAAACAACTTGCCACTGATCCACGACGCCAAGCCCTTGCCACCAATGGCACCCCCGAGCATCAACGCTGTAAAGCGAAAATCACTCAGGCTTTCACCAAGGCTGCCGAGGTCCAACAGCAAGCCCAGATCGATGAAAAAGATCGGAATAAACAGCACGCCGCCGAGGAAGATCACCTGTTCTTTCACACGCCCTTCTGGCAAGACGGAGTTCACCGCCAAACCCGCCAAAAACGCACCCACAATTTTTTCAACGCCCGCCAACTCAGCGCCAAGGGAGGCGAGGAAAAGCGCCACCATCACCGCGAGCACCATCCTGTTCTCGTCGTTGATTCCCCGCAATAGCAAACGTCGGCCCAGCCATCGAATCGCCACCACCACCAGCAGAGCAAAACCACCAATCCGCAACAGCAACAAGCTGAGATCCATGCCGCTGAGGTTGCCCTGGCCAAGACCCAAGCCCACAGCCAATAACAACAGGGCCACGATGTCGGTGAAGATCGTGCTCCCCACACTCACCACCACCGCCTCATCTTTTTGGGCGCCATAGCTGCGCACAATCGGGTAGCCCAGCGGCGTATGGGTAGCCATCAATGCGCCGAGCAGAAGGCACGACACCGAGGCAAAGCCTGCCAACAGCCCAATCGTGACGCCGGTACCAATCCCAATCAGCAGAATCAACAAGCCATAAATGAACGATCGACGCTTCACCCGGTTGAACTCCTCCAGGTCGATCTCCAACCCCATCGTGAACAGCAAATAAACCGCGCCGAGATCGGACATCAACCGCACGGTTTCACTGCCGCTATCCACCCAGCCCAAGGCATGGGGTCCCACCAAAATCCCTGCGGCCAGCAGTCCGACCAAATCGGGTAGGCCCACCCGCCGAATCAACGGTGGAACGGCTGCACTGATGGCAACCAGGAGGGCAAACACTCCGAGTGGATGGTGGAAGACGTGCTCCACCGATGCCTGCATGGCCATCGATTTGTTGCCGATCAGAACGCCAGCATGCTCCCCCTATCCCTTGGACACAACGCTCCCTTTAGGAAGCGAAAAGCCGTTCACCCGCCTGCACCTGCCAAAGGTTTTGATACACCCCGCCCATGGCGAGCAACTCGTCGTGGCAACCCTGCTCCACGATCGTTCCGTTCTCCATCACCACGATCCGATCGGCATGGCGCACGGTGCTTAAGCGGTGGGCAATCACCACGGTGGTGCGGTTCTTGGTGATGCGTTCCAAAGATCGCTGAATCGCGGCTTCCGTGTCGTTATCGACCGCTGCGGTGGCTTCATCAAGCACCAACACCGGAGCATCTTTGAGAATGGCACGGGCTAAGGCAATCCGCTGACGCTGACCACCCGACAAGCGTTGCCCCCGCTCTCCCACCAAGGTGTCGTACCCCTGGGGCAATCCATCAATAAATCCAGCAGCTTCCGCCAACCGTGCCGCCCGCTCAATCTCATCGGGCCGCGGATCAACCATCCCGTAGGCAATATTTTCCGCCACAGTGCCGTGAAAGAGGTAGATGTCTTGACTCACCAAGGCGATTGAGCGGCGCAGATCCTCCATCCGCAGCGACTCAATCGGATAACCATCCAAAAGAATGCGACCGGCGGAATGCTCATAGAGGCGTAGCAAAAGTTTCACCACAGTGCTTTTGCCAGACCCCGTGGAGCCAACGATGCCGAGGGTTGTGCCGGCTGGGACCCTGAGATTGAAACCATGGAGCAACGCCTCACGCCCGGAGTAAGCAAACTGCACATCTTCAAAACTCAGATCACCCTGCACATCCGCGGTGGGCAACGGAAGAGAGCCACCATGAATGGTGACGGGAGCATCAATGAGATCCAGCACTCGCTGGGTTGAGGCCATCGAACGCTGGTACTCATCCAGGGTGCGACCTAAGGCCGTGAGCGGCCAAAGCAGGCGTTGAGTGATGAACACCAAAACGCTGTAGGTGCCGACAGCTAACTGACCAGCCACAGCCTGAAAGCCACCGATCAGAAGAATGGCGAGGAAGGCAAACAGAATCGCAAAGCGAATCAACGGAATGAATGCCGCAGACAGGCGAATGGCCTTGGCATTGCTATCGCGATAGGCCTCGCTTTCCTTGCGTAACCGTGCCAGCTCCAACGGCTCGGCCGTAAAACTTTTAATCGTGAGCATGCCGCCCAAATTGTTCGCCAAGCGGGCAGAAAGATCCCCGGCCCGGGCGCGCACCTCGCGATAACGGGGGGCAAGCTGATGTTGAAACCGCATCGATCCCCACAGGATCACGGGGATCGGCAAAAAGGCGAACAGCGCCACTTCTGGGGCCACCACCACCATGCCGATTCCAACCACCGACACAGTGGTGATCAGCTGCAAGATCTGATTTGCACCACGGTCGAGGAAACGCTCGAGTTGGTTGATGTCGTCGTTGAGAACGGACAGCAAACGGCCACTGCTGTCGTGCTCAAAAAATGCCAGTTCAAGCTTTTGCAGATGGTCGTAGGCCTCGAGGCGAAGGCTGTGTTGGGTGCTCTGGGCAAGGTTGCGCCAAAGAACGTCGTACTGGTATTCGAAAATTGATTCGGCAGCCCAAATCACGAAGGTGAGAAAAGCAAGCACCCACAGCTGATGCGACACCGAATGAATGCCATAGCCAGCAAGCAGTGACTGCTTACCACGCACCACCACATCCACCGCCAAACCAATCAGGGCTGGTGGAGCAAGATCAAACAGCTTGTTGAGAACCGAGCAACTCATCGCCGCAAAAACCAAGCGGCGCTGGGGCTCCAGATGACGAATCAAACGTCTCAACGGAGCGGCTTGAACGGAAGCTTCGCTGAGAGTTGTCTTCACCACGGTTTTCAACACAAAAGTGGGTGTACAACGGGAGAACAACCGAAGGAGTTGCAATGAACCGTTCCAGGTCGTTCAACCGCTTTCACCGTTACCTGGCGCGACAAAAGCGCCATGGACTTAAAGCAGTTTTACCTCAATCGAGTCAGCTCGGATCAATCATCAATGGTGGTGTTGATCGACGCCGAGATGACCTTGATCGACTTAGCCACCAAGACATCGAGATGGAGCTGCTCGAAAGCCAGTCCTAACGCTCAATCGCGATAACCGCCGCCGCCGCCACGGGGACCACCAGAACGTTCCCGCGGGGTGGCTTTACTGACGCGAATCATCCGGCCCATCCATTCCACGTCTTGAAGGTCATCGATGGCCTTTTGCTCGTCGGCGTCGTTCACCATCTCCACGAATGCGAAGCCTCTCTTACGACCCGTTTCGCGGTCGAGGGGAAGACTGCAATTTTTAACTTCGCCGTACTCGGCAAACAGGTCAGAAAGATGCTCTTGTTCGGCCTGGAACGAGAGATTGCCGATGTAAATGGTCATGGACCGTGGAACCGTGAATGAAATCGAGCGCGTGAGCCGGTTTCGAAAACAAAGTCGAAATGGGCCGGTGGTCAGGCGTTAACCCACAAACGTTACAGGGCGATCGCACGGAACAACACAAAAAACAAAAGCAATTCCGAAGAGCAAAGCGAAATCGAACAATCGGCTCCATTGTCAGCAGATCCTGACGAAAGGAGAACGATGGCAATGCTTCACCTCCAATCCATGCGCTGGACATCAGACGGCGAGCTCCATGATGCCGACCGAGTGATTCTGCTGAACACCCTGATCCCCCAGTGCATTCCCTCCGTACAGACTGAACTAATCAAAGTGGTCGAACGGATCGCACTAAGCCAAACCACCCTCACTCCACAGATTTGCGAATCCTGACAACGCGTCAGTGCTCAGGATTTGTAAGTTTCGGCAGCGCGCTGCTTACACGTCTCACGAGCTGCGTCGATCCCCGCACCACCATCCACCTCATCGAGGAAGCAACTGCAGGTTTCCTCACCCATTCCTGGAGGTGGGGTTTCTCCCGCCTGTGCCATGGCCGCTTTGAACGCTGCAAGACAAAAACTTTTGAGCAAATTGTTGTCTTGGCTCGTTGCGGGAGTTGCAGCTATCAATCCCGCCATTAGGAGCGCAATCATCAAGAATCTTGGGTGATTTGCAACTCACGATTCATCACACGAAGGGTGCGCAAACTATTGAAAATGTCCTCTGGCATGCCCTTAGGGAGATCCACAAGGCTGTGGTTGTCAAAGATTTGAATTCGACCAATTGAGCGACCTTGTAAACCGGTTTCACCGGCTATGGCACCCACAAGATTGCCGGGTTTCACCCGATCACGGTGACCAACAGCAACGCGATAGCGCTGCATATCTTCTTCAGGAGCCCGTGCCGGTCGGTCGGTCCGACGTTCACGGCGTTCCCCACGATCGCCGCGATCTCCACGGTCACGGTCCATCCGCTGGGTGTTCTGAATCCAGTCGTCATCACCTTTACGCAACAGGCCATTCGGACCAATGGCCAGGTTGAGAGCCGCCAAGGCAATTTGTTCTGGCGTGAGTTCCAGCTCCGTCGCCACCCGCTGCATCAGTTCTTGGATGAGTGCCCCTTCCTCGGAATTGTCTGCAACACCATTGGCCGCCTCACTGAGTCGTTTCCGCAATCGATCCAAGCGACCCTGGTTGATTGCCGTATTACCAGGCACTTCCATCAGTTCGATCGGTTGACCAGTCGCTCGCTCGAGATTGCGAATAAACCGACGTTCCCGCGGCGTCATGAACAACACGGCTTCACCGGTGCGGCCTGCCCGACCGGTCCGACCGATGCGGTGCACATAGGCCTCGCTATCGAAGGGCATGTCGTAATTGATCACAAGACCAATCCGCTCCACATCCAATCCGCGGGCTGCCACGTCCGTGGCGACCAAAACGTCAACAGAACCACTGCGCAAGCGTTCCACGGTGCGTTCCCGTTGGTTTTGGGGAACATCGCCGTTTAAAACAGCCACCTGATGCCCTGCAGCCTCCAGGGTTTCAGCCACCGTCAGCGTGATCACTTTGGTGCGAGCAAAAATGATCACACCCTCTCCCCCACAAGCATCCAACACCCGTTGCAAGGCCTCAAGCTTGTGGCTCATCGGCACGGTGATCGCCCGTTGCCGAATCAGCTTTCCGTCTTGATCTTTGGTTTTGATCGTGACTTCAGCTGGATCGTTGAGATAACGCTTTGACAAGCGACGGATCTCGGGAGGCATCGTTGCCGAGAACAAAACCACCTGTCGTTCCTTAGGCAGCTGCTCAAGGATCCACTCCACGTCGTCGATGAAGCCCATACGCAACATCTCATCGGCTTCGTCGAGCACCAAGCTCGTGAGCCCAGACGTGTCGAGGGTGCCCTGGCGCATGTGATCCATCACACGGCCTGGCGTTCCCACCACCACATCAACGCCCCGTCGCAACGTGCTGATTTGGGAGCGGAAATCCGTGCCGCCGTAGACAGCCAGAACTTTTAAGTGGGGATGACCAGCGGCATAGGCCTTGAAGGAATCAGCCACCTGCATCGCCAATTCCCTTGTGGGAGCCAGCACCAACACTTGGGGCGTCTTCTGGCCACTCTCCAGACGTTCCAGCAGAGGCAATGCAAAGGCCGCTGTCTTACCGGTACCGGTTTGAGCCTGACCGACAAGGTCGCGGCCCAACATCAGTTCCGGGAACGCTGCCTTTTGGATCGGTGAAGGGTCGCTGTAGCCCTTGTCTGCGAGGGTTTTGAGGAGAGCTTCGCTGAAGCCAAAACCATCAAATCCGGATTGCGGCTCTGATTTGGCCTCATCGGCCGTCACCTCGGTTGAGGATGCCTCGATTGTGGTGGTGAAACCCTCTTCTTTGTTGTCGTCTTTTTGGTCGACTTCTTTTTTGTCGTCTGGCAATGCAGATGCGGAAAGATCAACTGCGCACGAGGAATCCTCGTGCTGCTGCTGCTGTTCAGTCATGGAAGGTGGCCCTGGCCTGATTGATCTCTGAAATCAGGCTCACAACCTCCCAACAATCCAACAGATTGCAATCCGGTTGTGTTGCCTACGCTTCAAAGGTTGGCGCTCAAGCTATCACCCTGCCGTAATCATCCTGCAATCGTTCGATGTCCTCCTCGCGAAGATCATCACCGTGTTGAACCTCAATAATCACCAAATCACATTGTCCTCCTCGCGCTCGATGCACTGCCCCAATTGGGATTGTCAGCATGACTCCAGGATGTGCTTCAACCCATTCGTTGTTGCACAAGAGCAACCCATCACCTGAAGCGACAGTCCAACTTTCACTGCGATGCTGATGCCGCTGCAACGACAATTGCTGGCCTTTGAACACCAAAAGCCGCTTCACCTTGTAGCCCTCGCCCGACAGCAAGTGTTCGTACCAACCCCAAGGTCGATCAACGCGCATCACGGCACGATCATTAAATCCAGGCTGACACGGGCCCGTGTGATGGCCGTATAAAGAAGTCGGCAATCGTGGTCAGACCCATCAGGGGAATCCAGCGGTTGTGGCCACAGCACAAACACCGCGTCGGCCTCACTTCCCTGGGCACGATGAATGGTGAGCGCCACCGCTGGCTCCAGTCGACGCAGCCGTGCCGGATGCAAACGCCTCACCTCCACACCTCCGTCATCCGTCGCCACCCGAAACAGCAAACGGCTCTGGTCGCCAGCTCCAACCGTGATTCCCAGATCACCATTGGCGAGGCCCAGTTCCGGCTGGTTCCCACCACAGATCACCGGAAGGCCGCTGGGCCAACGGCGGGGATCCGCTGCAATCACCTCCCCCAACAACGATCGATGCACATCTTCAAGGCTCCAGGGCCCACGGCGTCGGGGACACAGCACCAGATTTTGCTCCAGGGCTGATAACAGAGGCTCTGCCTGTCCACTCAACTCCGCCTCTGAACAATCGAGAAGACCCTCAGATAACTGAAGAAGTCGGCGGTGATGCCCTTGCCAGTGCTGTCGAATCAACGGTGGCAATCGGCGGGAGGATTCGCGGTGGATCCGAACATTCGCCTCAGCATCCAGCCCGGCCAGACCCCCCTGAAACGCGTCCATTCCACCCTCCCGTAAGGCACTGGCCAGTTGAGCCACAGCTCCACGGTTGCGATACGTCTGCTTGAGGTGAACGGCACCGGTCCCAAATCGTTCTCTGACATCGGATTGCTGCAAGCGATGCCAAACCGCACCACTCCCAACGGGTGGCAATTGCGCTGGATCACCAACCAACACCAAACGACAGCACGGAGGAAGTGCAGACAGCAGCGCTTGCATCAATGCCAAATCGAGCATCGACATCTCATCGATCACCAAGAGATCCAGCTCCAGCGGTCGCTCGGCATGGCGAGCAAATCCATGGGCACCTGCCTCAAGCCAGCGGTGCAATGTGCCGCATGGCAACCCCTTGAGTCGAGGGCGGACCGCATCGCCCAACCGTCGAGCCGCCTTACCCGTGGGTGCGGCCAAACCCATACGCAAGCCAGGATGATGCAACTGCACCCGCGCCAACAATTCCACGACGGTGCTGGTTTTGCCTGTGCCCGGTCCGCCACTGATCAGCACCACTGAAGCCTGATCCAGGGCCAAGACAGCATCGCGTTGCTCACGGTTCAAGCTCGACGGTGGATCGGTAAAACGTGGATCGGTAAAACGTGGATCGGGAGAACCTGGATCAGTCGGGGATGGGTCAGGAGCTGGTGGATCGCTCGGCATCGCGCGTTCCACCAGCGCTTCCACCACGTTGTCCATCGCCTGCATCCAACGACGCCAACCCAGACGTTGGCCCTGCAACACCAACGGCGAGGCCTCTCCCTCCAGCCAACCGCTCTGCCGCACCAGCTGCTCGCGCTCGGGAGACAACGGCACCGTGAGGTTGCCCTGCTCTAGCGCTTCAATTAAGGCAAGGCTGAGCTGCTCAAGCTCAGGCCCATTGCGATCTGGTGGGATCCTGCGCACCAACGCAGCGTGCAAGCCAGAGGCAAAGGAGGCGGGCCAACCAGAACTGTTCATCGATCAACCTCAGACAAGGCACGATCCAGAGCCAAAACCCGCTCCAACGGTGCAGGTTCCACCAGACGTCCTGGTCCCACACTTGCGCTGTCCTCGAGCGAAACGAGCTGATCTCCCGGCATCCCTCTTAAAAAGGCATAGACGTATCCACCCAGATGCTGTTCGGGGTTGTAATCCGGCAGACGCCAACGCAAGTGTCGGTGTAAGGCAACTAAGTAGAGATGGGCTTGCAATGGGTAGTGATGGTGAATCATCTGCTCTTGCATGGCGTCCTGGTGATAGTGACGCGGTCCACAACGGCCAGGGCTGCCCTCCGATCGACGTTCCCCGATCCAATTGCTCTTCCAATCCAAAACCCACCAGCGCGACTGATGGGGGTCGCAAAACACCAGGTCGATCGAGCCGGTGAGGAAGCCACGGCTATTCACCCCCAACGTGGCGAGGTGATCGATGTATCGCCCTCCAAATCGTGCGTTGGGAGAACAACGAAAGGCTTGAACGAGATCCTTGGTGCGCACATGGCCCACCGGCAGATCAAAACTCAACTCATGGATGCGTTGCTTCAGCCCCAATTGGCTGAGTTGCAACTGCTCTAAGGGGCCACCAAGGGGGGTTGTGAGTACATAATCCAGCCCCTCCATCACCATCGATTGCAGGTTGCAATCCAACCCAGCCCGCCTGAGTTCCGCATCGATCACAGCTTCCCGAAGACTGTCCAGCTCGGAACGGTCCAGCTCGGAACGGTCCAACTTGGACCGATCCAAGAGGGACGGGTCGTCGGCGTCCGCGGCCTGAAATGGGATCTGCTCAAGAATCCGATGCAAACAATCCCCAGCCACGGCACCCCTAGGGAAATCGGCAAGGGGCCCTTGCTCTGGCCAGAGCTCCGGTCCGGTGAGACTGCACTCCTCAGCTCCGGGGTCAGGGTCTCGACCTTGTTCATGCACGACAGGATCCACAGGCGCTGAGATCCAGGCGGAGTAACTCGCCCGTCCCCAGCTGCGATCGATTCGCCCAGGCGTTTCTCCAAGGCCGAGCGGCTGCTCGCTCGGCAGTGATCGCCAACGCTGAGATGGGAGTAGGGGATCGGGCAAAACACGGCGCAACAGCGACACACCCCGCTCGCTCAGGGCCAAGTCGAGGCGGTCGTCGCTGAACTGATCCACCGAATCATGGATGGCGTCCGCACCAAACAGCCAACAGGGCAGTGGAGCGCCCTCTTGCCCCGTCGAGCGCACCCAAACCACCATCAACTGGGAGCGGGCACGGGTCATCGCGACGTAGGCCAACCGTTCCGCCTCCGCCATGGCGTCGTCAGCCGCTTGTTGCGCAGCACGGTGTCCCTTTCCCCAATGGGAATCGATCGCAATGAACCAGCGACCATCGCCCGTTTCCCGCCAGAGCGGTCCACTTTCTTGGCGCGGGGCTTGCCAGAGATAGGGACAAATCACCACGGGATACTCCAACCCTTTGCTGCGATGGACAGTCACCACAGCCACGGCGTGATCGGCTTGGTCGCTGTGGGGCTGACGGGCTTCTGGCACCGGAGTTGTGGGATGCAAGCGCTCGCGACGCAGCCAATTCGCTGCCGTTGCACTGTCCAATCCCTGCCGATGCATTGCCTCCTGCACCAATCGACCCACCTGCTGCAGGTCCCCCAACATTCGGCCCCGTTCGGACAAATCCGCAGTCCGCTGCCCCTCCAGGAGTTGGGCCAAACATCCCATCAAACCGAGCTTGGGTAAGGCGCGTTCCCAAAGCCGCAGTTGCTCAGCAAGCTGATCGAGTCCCCCCTCATGCTCCATCGCCTCTAAGGACCAATTCATGAGCGGGGAGCTCACCAACAGCCGCAAACAACGATCATCACCGGGGTCTGCCAGGGCATCCAACAGGCGCTGCACCACCAGAGCGGCTTCGCTTTCCAACACATCTCCCTGGGTGACCAACCGACTGGGAATGCCAGCGGCGCCAAGGGCCCGGCGCAGGTCCGTCGCCTGTTGATGACGACTGACCAGCACACACAGATCAGAAGGGTCGGGTTGATCGGGGCCTTCCAAAATTTCAAACACCACCGCAGCGAGCTGTTGCGGCAACTGCTGCTCCAATGCCGTTCGTGATGCAGGCGTATCCAGCTCCAGCTCCAGTAGCTGAAGCGCGGCCGTCGTCGGAGACACCTGATCAACGGCTTGGGCTCGCACCGCAGGAATCTCCAAGTGAGAGCGAGGCATGCCTGGCGCCATCAACGTGTTCAACCCCTCCATCAGCGACGCGGTGGCGCGGAAGTTATCGAGCAAGTGATCAATGCGATCAACCTGATGGCGAGCCTCTAGATAGGTCCCGAGATCGCCGCCACGAAAGCGATAAATCGCTTGCTTTGGATCGCCAACCAACAGAAGAAGATGGTGAATGCGATCACCAAAGGCCCGTCGCAGCAAACGCCACTGCACCGGATCGGTGTCTTGGAACTCATCCACCATCACCGCGCGATAGCGCTCCTGGAGCGGTGCCAGCCAATCCACCTGTCCATCACCCGGATCCATCGCCGCGAGTAATCCAGCGAAAGTGATCGCTCCACGACGACCACGACGCTCCCGTAATTCCTCAAGACCACGCTCCAGCAGATATCGCCATACCCGTTCCAATGGCTCATCCCAAAGGGCACCAATCGCGGTCTGCAAATCCGACGCCACCAAACTGGGCTCGTCCTCTCCGCACTTCCGGGCCATCCGGCACCAACTGCCGGGGTGGAAATACTCCTTCAAGGGTTTCTCAACGGAGGCAATCGCGGCCAGCGACGGCACACCGTTTTGGATCGCGATCCATTGGTTGATCACAGCGCAGCGATCCGTGCGTGGCTTCGCGCTGTAGGGCGATGTGGAGCCACAACCCTGGGATTTCCACTGCGCAGCTGCCGCTCGAAAACCCGACTCCAGGGCGGCATGATCGCGCTCCCAATGGGATTGAAACGCATGCCAAAGGCTTTCGATCCAGCACGGGAGCTGATCACGCAGCGGCGATTGCCGATCAACAATTGTCGAATCGCCGGCCAGCCGGGGGTTGGGATCTCCATCCAGTCGGGCCAAGGCCGCACCGAACGTTTGTGGCGACAACCCCCGTTGCCGTAGCCCTTGCAACTGCTCATCGGGAAGGGTCAACAGCTCCTGCTGCCAGAGGTGTTGCACCACCTCTGCCTGAAGTGCGGCCGCGTCACTCTCGAGTTGAGGTTCGATCGCCGCCCCGTTATCGAGGGCTAAACGGCGCAGGCTGCGGCGGCAAAACCCATGGATCGTGGCGATGTCAGCCCGGTCGAGTTGCTCGAGTGCCACCAACAGCCGTCGAATTCTGATGCGTCGATCCGCAGACGCCGTGCATTGCTCCCACCATGCGGCCATGACCGGGTCGGGAGCCGTCGGGAGCGTTTCGTTCTCCAGTTGCTCCAACCCAACCAGCGCCTGCTGCAAACGCTGACCAATCCGAGATCGCAATTCCTCAGCAGCGGCTTCGGTGTAGGTCACAACGAGCAGTGCTTCCAGCGGGTAAGCCGCCTCGGTGATTAATCGAAGGGTGAGATGGGCAAGCGCGAAGGTTTTGCCCGTCCCAGCACTGGCTTCCAACAGACGGATTCCAGGCTCAAGGGGATAGGTGTTGGCGTTAAAGCGTTCAGCCATGGTTGCGATCAACTCCGCCGCGCTTGAAACAGGGGTTGATACAGCGCCGAACAGGCTTCATCGAAGCCTCGTGTCTGCAACAACGCATCCGCCTCCAGCTCCGCTCCGAAACAAAGCTGAAGCGCAGGCGACAGGCGCTCCTCTTGCCAACACGTTCGAAAACGATCCAAGCCTGTCCCTGGTTTGCGCTGCTCATGCCAAACCATCTGCCAACCACTTTTAGGGGGAATGGGCCAGCACTGATGCATCCCCTGCTGAGCCAGTCCTTGCAGCGTTGCCAGATGCTGCTCCGCCTGGTCCGCTGGCAACGCCATCCAGTGCAGGTGAATCTCCGCACCGATGGCACGGGTACTGCGGGCAATCACCGCCGTGGGGGTTGGCCTCAACCGACAAAGGTGGAGATGTTGAAGCCATCCACGCATCACACCCCTCGCACTGAGCATTCCCGCCTGAACCACCACGTGGGTCTCCCCAGCGAACACAAGCGGTCGGAGAACACCTCCAATCACGATGTCCTCGCGACGGCAAGGACCGAGGCTGTCGAGCTGACGTCTGAGGCGTTGCCAACGATCTGCCAACTCCTGTTGCTCTAGGGCGGCGCCAGCTCCAGCCGGCAGAACCCCCTGACCGGCCAGCAGCGACCGCCAATTCGGCAACTCTCCGGCGGCAAGCAACGGTTCCAGGTTTTGATCCAACAGCTGATAACGCTCGAGGGCATTGAGCTCGAGGGGGTCAAGATCCTCCACCGCATCAATCCCCTCACCCGGTCGCAACCCCTTTGAACGCAACCAAGCCGACTGGGGTTGATGCATCCAGCGCAGGAGCTCTTCAAACACCAACGGCTCCTCTGGCTTGGAACTGGTCCTTGGGTTCGTGAGAGGGAACGTCCAGGCCAGTGGCCACGCCAGGGCCTGTTGTGGTTCCGGTCGAGAACGATCCAACCAGCGGCGGGCCTCCAACTGACGGCGATCACAACTCAAAGGGGCCTCGATTTGAAAGTTGCTACGCGCTAAAGGGTTGGCAGCTGGCGTCAGCACCAAACCGTCGGTGCTGCTGGTGGACAACTCCTGCTGGAGTTGGGCCAACCATTGCTCCACAGGAGCCGCAGGGGGTTGGGCCTCACCGGTGCGTTCATTCCGACCACACCAACTGATCAATAGATGGCGTCGTGCCGACATCAACGCCTCTAATAAGACGTACCGGTCTTGATCACTACCGCGGGGATCACCAAGCCGACGGTGTTGTTCGAGCAGATGGAAGCCGGGGCGTTGATTGGGACGTGGAAACACGGCGCCATCGAGCCCCATCAACACAATCACCTTGTGGGGGATGGCCCGCATCGGTTCCAAGGCGCTGATGGTGAGCGAACCAGTGCGGTGCCCGAAACGACCGCTATCCACCGACAGGGCTTCATTAAGCACCTCCAAGACAACGGCGATATCAAGCTCTAGCGCGCAATCGATGGCCCGCAATCGCCAGTCTTCTAGGGCTGCAGTCCAGGTTTGTAATTCACCACTCCAAGCGCGGCCATCCCCAAACAACTCCTGCAACACCGACTGCAGCAACGACACCCATGCAGCACAGGTGTGGGGTCGCCTGAACTGCTCGAGCATTCGAGCCAAGCGATCCAGCAGGGTCCACCACCGCACCAAACGCTCCGGATCCAACTCCCACTGGAACGGTGCCGCACCCGCAGGGGCTAATCCATCACGAACAGGCAACACCAGGCCCAAAAGCCAGCGGTCTAGACACCAGCGCAACCCATGGGTTTCGTCTCCACCCCGTTCCTTTGCATCGAGCCCCCAACGGAAACCGGTGTGCTGCAAAACCCGCGTCATCAAGGTGCAGTCTTCGGACGACAACCCCTGTAATTCCTGAAGAGCAGGGTTGGCCAACCATTGCTCTAAGCCGGTAGCCGTTAAACGACCAGCCGCCAGCTCCAGCAGGTTGAGCATGGCCATTGACAGTCCAGGACTACTTTGCTGAGTGCGGTCGGTGAGACGCCAGGGGAGATCAACACCAATGGCATCGGCATCGTTAAACACTGAATTCAGCAACGGGGCATAACGATCCACCTGCGGAGTCATCACCAGAACATCACGCGGAGCGAGATCTGGATCCGCAGCCAGCCATTGGAGGATCCGATCCCGCACCAGCTGCACCTCTCGCCAAGGTCCAGGAGCTGCTTGAAACAGGAGCGATTGATCCTTAGCTAACCGGTGCAGTCCTCCCGACTGCTCCGGATCAACAAGCTGCTCCTGCAGCTGTTCCAGGAGGGATGGAGAGCCCGGAGATGCTGCAGCCATCTGAACCGGTGACGCAAAGAGATCTCCCTCGCGCCGCTCACCCAACTGCACATCACCCGACCCCTCCAACAATTGCTGGAACTCAGCCCCCATGCGGCCAAAACTGGCTTCCAGCCTCGGTGCCGCCTCAAGCCAATGTCCATCTGGGGGCTCCAACCAATCCTCCTGGAGCAGCTCTCGACGGCTTCCACAGCGTTGCCATAGATCGGGGCAAGGCGTCAGGAGATACACCTCCACATCAAGAACACCCGAGAGGGCCTGAATCAGGTCCACTTGCACGGGGGCTAGGGCACTGATTCCAAACAAACGCAATCGCTGAGGAAGAGACTCAGCTGATACCGCACCCCGCCGCAATCGGTCGATGGCGTCACGGACCTGCAGGCCAAAGGGCGGGCGGTTCAGCTGATCCGCCAAACGACGCCATAGCAGTGGTTGCCAATCGGTCTCCGCTGATGATGGGGACGCACTCCACTGAGCTAATTGATCAGCGCGATAGAGGGCGTAATCGTCGAAGGCATCAGCGATCATCCGGGCCAGCTGCCAGCGATCACGACTGAGGGCTTGGGATTGGCCACCTCCCTCCCGACCATCCAACCAACGCTTGAGGGGCAGGGCGGCTGGCTGCTCGAGCAACTCCGGGAGGAGTTCCAGCACAGGCCAGACCAATTGATTGGCGCGCCAGGGATCGGCTTCCTTCGGGGGAAGTTCTAAAACCTGACGAACCAACTCTCGAAATCGACTACCCGGAAAAGGGAAGCGAACCAACGAGCTAATTCCATTCGCCACCGCAAGCTGTTCACCCAACCAGCGGCTGGTGGGCCAGGTGTTCACCATCACCTCCAGCGTTTCCAACGGTCCTGGCTGCTGGTCAATCAGTTGCTGAGCCAGCAATTGAGCGAGGAATTCAGCGCGGTTGCTGCGATAGAGGGTCAGCAAAGTTCTGAAGCACCAGTAAGAACAGAAAGCACCCGCTCGAGCTGGGCTGGCGTATCTCTACAAAATAATCAGCACCGAGTGCGCCAGACATCAACGGATGCAATGCCGCATCACGATTCCGCAACAAAAATCACGACCAGGAATTTTTGCAATGAACGCAATGAACGGTGCTGGCCAAAACAACCAAAGGGCTTTGATGTGTAATTTTCCGCTTCAACCAACAATTGGTCGAAACCAAAAAGGGAAGTCTTTTTCACAAAATAGGTGCGCTCGCACAATTCATTCAATCAACCAGAAAACACACCAACAGCAATAAGACATTTCATCAGCCGATTTAGCCGCGCTCAGCATTAATCTCGACAACAAATCTCTTAAAGAAGAAGTAAATCAAAGGTCTCATTCGCCTTTTAGCGATCCATTCGACCGACTAATTTACTTTCCAATGGTGATCAAGGGTTGATTATTTTTAAACCAAATCCAATCCCGAATGGGTGGGGTTTCAGTTAGGTCACGGCGCGTCAGGCCAAGGCCAAGCTTCGCTGATGCGCCCAACAAAATATCCACCATGGCATCGCCATCCGCACATGTTGCCAGGGCTTGATTGGTTTTTTCGGCACCATTCAAAGCGCGAACCAACAATGTGATCCGCTTGGACACAGGCAATGAACTTGGATGCATCAAACGCTGCCAGACAGGGGGTCAGGAATGGTCGACGAGGGAGCCTCGAAACGTCCCACGGCAACGTATTCCAACCGTAATTTCAAAAATGTGATGAATTTTTCATCTGTGGATACAACCGCTGCGGACGGTTGAGGCACTTGGCTGGCCAGCTCCGCCAGCTCTGATGCTTGAAGAAATGCTGGGCGAATCAGCAACCAAAAGTCGATCTCTCGGTTGGTTTCGGCGTAGTTCCGCCGACGCTCCTTGAGCACTTCCTCGAGGGGTTCATCAACGGTGAGAAACGTCTCGCTGGCGGCAACGAAGTGATAAGTGGTCATCCGAGTGCCTGTCCAAACAAGGGGTCACGCCGAGGATTCTGAATCAACGCCTTCATTTCTCGCACCGCCTGTTGCAGTCCAACGACAACTGCACGGGCGACGATCGTATGGCCAATGTTCAGTTCTTCCATTCCGGGGATCGCGGCCACAGGCTCCACGTTCTGATACGTGAGCCCATGACCTGCATTGACGCGTAGGCCCATGGCCCGAGCCGTAGCGGTGCCCTCGGTGAGTCGGGCTAATTCATGGGGTTGATCATTCCAACTGGCCTCCGCATAGCGCCCGGTGTGGAGTTCCACCCAACGAGCCCCGGAATCAGTGCAGCCTTGTAGCTGGGACGCCACGGGATCCACAAACAAGCTCACCGGAATTCCGCTGGTCTGAAGCTGGCTCACCATTCCACTGAGTTCCGACAACTGCGCCACCACATCCAGGCCACCCTCCGTCGTCACCTCTTGGCGATGTTCTGGCACCAGCGTCACCATGTCGGGCTTCACCCGTAAAGCAATAGCCACCATCTCGGCTGTTGCAGCCATCTCCAAGTTCAGTCGAGACCGAACGGTCTGCCGCAACAGTTCAACGTCGCGATCTTGGATGTGACGACGATCTTCTCTGAGATGGACTGTGATCCCATCAGCACCCCCCAATTCAGCGAGCATCGCCATCGGCACGGGATCGGGTTCGACCGTACGTCGCGCTTCGCGAATGTTGGCAATGTGATCGATATTGACGCCCAAGCTGGCCATGGAGGCTGGTATTGATGGCCAAATCCTATGCAGGTCGGCCAGCGGGCCTTACATTCTCCAGGTTTTCCTGACGACTGTTCACCGTTGACAGCGGCACTGGCAACCCGAGAAAGCGCTCTGCAGGTTGGGATCGACCGGTTCTGGGCACCCTTGGCCATGCTGGCCACGCAAGACTTGGCGCTGCCATTGCAGTTCCGGGAACGGCTGGTGTTGCATCGCGAACGACTGCCGCACCACGGACCTGTGCTTTTGGCGCCAACCCATCGGGCCCGTTGGGATGCGCTGCTCTTACCCATGGCAGCAGGCCGACGGGTCACGGGCCGCGACTGTCGCTTCATGGTGACGACGACGGAAATGAAAGGTCTGCAGGGATGGTTCCTGCAACGTCTGGGCTGTTTCCCTGTGAATCAAGGTCGCCCATCGATGACCACACTGCGGTTTGCCATTGATTTATTGGCCAGTGGCCAGCAGCTGGTGATGTTTCCAGAAGGGCGGATTCAACGCACCGATGCCCCGATTCAGGTGCGAGGTGGGCTGATGCGTCTTGCCCAGCTTGCCCAAAGCCAAGGGGTCCATGTTCCTGTTATCCCAGTTGGTCTGGGCTACAGCCAAGCCCCACCACGACCGTTCAGTCGTGCAGCGGTCTGTTTTGGCGAGGCGTTGCACGTCCCGAAAGAAACGGGCCGAGATGCAGCACAACAGTTCAACATCCAACTCACCGCTGCGATGCAAACGGCTGAACAAGCGGCCCGCAAGGCTGTTGGACGTCCCCTAAAAGCCTTCTAAAGTCCGCACAAATTGCTCTGATTGACCCGATGGGTTGTCGCTCTCTGCTGACGGCTGCCGCCCTGGTGGCCACCCTTGGCGTCACAGCTCCGCCGGTCCTCGCTCAACAGGCCTCCAGCGACAGGGTTTTGGCGCAACCCGACAGTGGCTTTAATCCATCGGCTGTTCGCGGCATGATTTCCCGTGGCGATGCCGCCGCAGCCCGGGGAGACCTCGCCAGCGCTCGTACCGAATACGACAAAGCACGGAAAGTGTCGAAACAGCTGTTGTCGTTCTACCGAGATTTAAGCGGCGCCTTCCGCGGCCTGGATGCACGGATTCCTCGCGAAATGGACGAGAAAGGACGTGAAGCCCTTGGCTTATTAGCGGAATCTGATCTGCGCTTAGCGGCCCTCTTCCGTCGTCAAAACCAACCCGAAGTTGCCGTTCCCGTCCTCGTCGAGGTGGTGAAGCTGATGACACCCTCCAAACCTCAGGGCCAAAAGGCTTATCAGAGCCTTGTCGAACTTGGTTTTGTCGAAACGGAGTTCAAGGGTGCATCAAGGCCAGGCAGCTGAGTTCATCTGCCAACATCATTGAATTGGGAGTTTTGTCATGGTGCAGCCGTCCGCGGTCGAATCTGCAATCCAACGGGCCATTCCTGATGCAACGGTGACCGTTGAAGATCTCACTGGCGGTGGAGACCATCTCCAAGTGAGTGTGGTGTCTACCGCGTTCAGTGGCCTATCGCGCATCCGACAACACCAAATGGTGTACGGAGCACTGCAACAGGAGCTTGCCAGTGAGGCCATTCATGCTTTGGCTCTCAGCACCTCCGTCCCTTCCTAATTCTCGAGACCTCTTTTCCTCGTCATGGACGCTTCCACCAAATCACGTATCGAAGGCTTGATCGCGACGAGCCCAATCTTTGTTTTCATGAAGGGCTCCAAATTGATGCCCCAATGCGGCTTCTCCAACAACGTTGTGCAGATTCTTCACTCCCTCGGGGTGACTTTTGAAACTTTCGATGTGCTCTCCGACATGGAGATTCGTCAGGGAATCAAAGAATTCTCGAGTTGGCCCACCATTCCTCAGATCTACGTCAAAGGGGAATTTATGGGTGGATCCGACATCCTGATCGAGATGTACAACTCTGGCGAACTTAAAGAAAAACTTGAGATTGCCCTCGCGAGTTAAACGGTTTTAGTAGCCGTGGGGATGCTGCATGTAGAGCGTGCTGACGTCCCCATCTGGACCTATGAAACTCGAGGGATCCAAGATCCAGCGGTCGATTAGCTGCTCTAGGCGATGTTGCTCACGCATGTCGAGGGAGCCAGTTTTACGAAGCGCATGAAGATATCCATCGGCGTAGAGCCGAAGCTCGGAAGGTGTGTGATATCGCGTCGTGAGTTCTTGGCACGCATCACAAATCGACTGAAAATGACGGATGGCCTGTGGGTCATCAAGTGACGTCATTGGTGGGAGACGGCAGCTCTCGCTACCAGCGCTTAATGAAATTGGTACTAGCCTAGTCGCGCCTCGATCGATCCAGTGACCTCAACGCCACAAGACTTACTTACTGAGTCGAACACTCCCACTGACCAGGCCATCTCCATGCCTGGCTCCGGAAGCGGTCTTGAACCCTCACGTGTTCTGGTGGTTGAGCCTCATCCCACCCTGCGCACTGTTCTGGTGCAGCGTCTTCGTCAAGACGGTCACCTCACCGCAGCCGTGGGTCGAGCCGTCGAAGCCCTTGAAATTTGTCAGGATCAATCGCCAGATCTCTTGGTGAGCGCAGAGATCCTTGAGCAGAGTTCTGCCCTCCGCCTCGCTGGACAACTGCGTTGCCCAGTGATCGTGTTAACAGCTCGCAGTGGTGCCGAACCTGTTGTCGGCCTCCTGGAAGATGGTGCAGACGATGTTTTGCGCAAGCCCTTTGGCCTGGAAGAGTTAGCAGCGCGTTGCCGCACCCTCTTAAAGAGAGGTCATAGCGGTCTGCAAGAGCGCGTCACCGTCGGTCCCCTCGAGGTGCATCTCTTGTTGAGGCAGGTCACGCTCCGCGACAAACCTGTGGAACTCAGTCCTCGGGAATTTGCTCTACTTTGCGCTTTACTCATGCCTCCAGGGCTGGTACGCAGTCGCCAAGAATTGCTTCGGATGGCATGGCCCCCCTTCAGTGGTGGTCCTCGCTCTGTGGATACTCAAGTTCTAACCCTGCGGCGCAAGCTCGAACAGGCGGGTCTTGGCGAGGGCGGTGGGATTACCACCGTGCGTCAACGGGGCTATCGCTTCAGCCTGGATAACTTGCCGGCAAGCTGATCCAGCCCTGGCTGATCGCTAAACCACACACCAGCTCTCCAACCACCATGAGAGCTGCGAGGCAAGCAAGCACTTGGTAGGTCCAAGGAGGGGTCAGACGACCGATTCCCTTGGTAGAAATGGAAGCCCGCTCACTGAGCAGTTTCAAAAACAAATCGAACCGTTCAATGCGCTGAGGAAGCAATTGATGACGACAATCAGCGGCTTTTAGGTAGTAAACGGTGCCTCCTTGGCTCGTTCCAACAGGAACCAAGGCACGGATATCGGCCCACTCCATCGACCAACTCCGTCGCAACAACCAACGAATCCAGCCGGGATAACGCACCCGAAGGCCGGCAGCATCGGTTTCAACCTGCTCGCTAAGCAAACCCACAACCAACACAAGCCCGAGAATCAAACCAGCAACCATCAACGGCCTCAACGAGTCGGGGGCCAAGACGGGCAAGGGCAGCACCAACGCCACGTACAGGCTCAACAGGGTGAAGCGGATCAGAGGAGAAAGGCCAAAACGTTCCATGGGAATTAGCGATCGTCGGGTGATCCAGGCAACGGCTCAATCAATTCGGAAGGCACATAAACCCCTTCAAACACCTCAGCTTCTCGACCCTTCCAAAATTTGCCCAAGCGCATCAAATCGGCATGGGCCTCTTGGAGTTTGGCGATGTACTCCAGCGGATCCATCGTGTTTTTGGCCTCTTTCAGTTTCTGAAGCCGAAGGATTTGGAGGTTCCACGGTTTATGAATATCCCCGCGTTGCTCCATGAATCGCGCGAGTTGTTCAGACGATGGCTGCGGATTGATCGGCATCACATCTTTTCAGTAGGCAAAGGCTAATCAGCCCATCACGCCGGCAGGGCCCAGGGGTTCAGGCCTAAATCGGCACCAACCCGATGCGCGCAGGCAAAACCGCTGAAGGCAACTGCATTCAGCCCTTGCCCGGGGAAACAAGAATCCCCAACGCAATACAGGTGCTTCACTCCCGTGCGATTGAACGGCATCGGCAACAACCCAGGCAATTGCATCGCTGGAATCGGCCCATAACTGCCTTGAAAGCGTCCCAGAAAGCGCCGGTGGCTGCGGGGTGTTCCGATCTCCTTGTGGGTGATCGCCCCAGAGAGACCAGGAAGAATGGCCTCCAAGCGTTGAATCATCCGTGCCGCATCAGCCTCTTTTTTGGCTTTGTAATCCGACGGACTCAGCCCTTTCCATGCCTCCATCGATGACGGCGTAAACGTATGGACGATGTGATGCCCCGACGGGGCTAGATCGGGATCGAGCAGCGATGGCATCGACACAAAAATCACGCCCTGCTCGTCTTCCATCCGCTCCCAGTCCTCCAGCAACAAGTGATGGCAATGGGTGCCAGCCGGAATCACATCAGCCCGTACGCCCAGATGTAGCGATAAAAACGAAGGCGACGGTACGTAACGTCGGCGCCAAACCTGCTCCTTGGCCGGTGTTTGATCAGAGCCGACGAGGGCCTGACCTTCCCCTTTTGTCCCTGCCACCTCACCCGAGAAGGTGTCCCAACGGGTGGCATTGGAAATCACCCGTTTGGCATAGATGATTTCGCCATCAGCCAGCTTCACGCCAACGGCCTGGCCCTTCTCGATCAACACTTGGGTAACGCGGGCTTTGTAGCGAATCGATCCGCCATGGCGCTCCAACCCTTTCACAAGCTTTTGAGAGATCACACCCACTCCACCTTTGGGGTAGTTGATTCCACCGGCATGACGGTCTGAAAAGACCATGCCTGCGTTGATCATTGGTGTGCGATCGGCTGGCATCACCGACCAGCAAAAACATTCGATATCAATGAACTTCAACAGTTGCGGGTCTTTGATGTGCTGACGCGCAACGGCCCCTACGTTGAAAGGAAGCCAGCGCGCTAAGCCCAAGCACGCGAAAGGTGCTTTAAAAAAAACCTTGGTGAGATAAGCAGGATCCTCAAGCGACAACAACGGCATCGCATCTAGGCAGTTGAACACCTGCCAGCAGGCGTCATAGAAGCGACGAATACCTTCGGCTTCATGGGGGAAACGGGCTGAAAGATCCGCAATAAAGGTGTCGTAATCACGGTCGACGGCAATGCGCAACCCGCCAGGCATGTGATATTCCAGCTGGGCCTGATCGGGAATGGTGTCGCAGTGTTCCCCGATATCCGCCAGGGCGCGGGTTAGCAGGTTCGTATAGCCCTTCTCCCCAAATCCAAAAATCATCGACGCACCCACATCAAAGGTGTAACCGTTCCGATGAAACGCGCCTCCACTCCCGCCAGGGATGAGGTACCTCTCCAGTACCAGCGTTTTTGCACCCTTCGCCGCAAGCTGGCTCGCTGTGACCAAACCACCCACACCAGAGCCGATCACGACTGCATCCCATTGCTGCTGATCGACCAAAGCTTCCAACACCACTAGTGATGACGCTAAGGGGCAGCCTGCGGAGTTGGATCCAAGTGATGAATTGGCGGGTTCACGGTGAGGATTACCTCAGACCGCACGGGCCGACCCAGTGCTGAACTGCAGCGTTGACCGATTTGATGGCGCAGCCCATCGATCACAAATCCGTCCTGCGGTTCTACCGGGTTGATGTAAACCACTACAAAGGCAGTCCGACCAAGCTGACCATCAGCACTAGCAAGGCATCGGGCCGTAGCGGTGGAGAGGGGTCATGCCAGCAATGGTTCTGGGATGAGCGCACGAATCGGCTCTAAATCAGCCAAGGATCGATCGCGATACGCGCCGTAACGGGCCCGTTTATCGCGAATCCGTTCGGGCAGGTCTGGCAGCAGCCCAAAGTTGGGGGGCATGGGCTGAAATTTCTTTGTGGGGGCTTCGCTCACGAAGTGGGTGAGGGCACCAGCCATCGTGGTGTTGGGCAACGCGATTGGATCCAAACCCCTCACAAGCCGCGCCGCATTGGTTCCCGCGAGCCAACCTCCAGCGACCGCCGCCGCGTACCCCTCGGTTCCCGTGATCTGACCTGCCGCCAAGAGATGCCGGCGCGTGCGGAACTGCAGCGTTGGGTCCAGCAGCTGGGGGGATTCAAGGAAGGTGTTGCGGTGCATCACCCCAAAACGAACAAATTCCGCCTGGGCCAAGCCGGGAATCATCTGTAGGACCCGCTTCTGTTCACCCCATTTGAGGTTGGTCTGAAAACCCACAAGATTCCATAAGCGACCGTCTTTGTCTTCCTGACGCAGTTGAACAACGGCGTAGGCACGCTTCGCCCTCCGCACGTCACGGTCGTTGACGTCTCCCCAGCGGGGATCCCAAAGGCCAATGGGCTTCAGAGGGCCGTAGCGCATCGTGTCTTCACCACGACGAGCCAACTCTTCAATCGGTAAGCAACCCTCAAAGAATTTGGCACTCTCCTGATCAAAATCCTTGAGTTCCGCCTGTTCTGCCTCCAGCAGAGCCTCGCGGAACGCGAGAAACTCGGCCTTATTCATCGGGCAGTTGATGTAATCCGCGTCGCCTTTGTCGTAGCGACTTGCTCGGAAAGCCAAATTGAGATCAATGCTGTCGCCATGAACGATGGGGCTCGCCGCATCGAAGAAATGGCAGTCGTCTCGGCCGGTAAAACCCCGCAAATCGTTCGCAAGCGACTCACTGGTGAGTGGGCCTGTCGCGAGCACGGTGACGGCATCCACCTCCGGCAGGTCCATCTGCTCGCGACGTTCAATCGTCACCAAGGGGTGTTGATCAAGGATCTCCGTAAGCGCGGCGCTGTAACGACCGCGATCCACGGCGAGAGCACCACCGGCAGGAACAGCGTGATCATCAGCCGTGCGAATCACGAGGGAGCCCAACCGTCGCAACTCCTCTTGCAACAAACCAGCTGCGCGATCGCTACTTAGGGCGCCAAAACTATTGCTGCAGACCAGTTCAGCAAAATCACTGCTGTGGTGTGCTGGCGAGCGACGCACCGGCCGCATCTCCACCAAGGTGACTGGGATGCCAGCACAGGCCACTTGCCACGCAGCTTCAGTGCCAGCAAGACCTGCCCCCAACACAGTGACGGATCGCGTGCAGGGTCGATCGTTGGGCAACGAAGTGGCCGAGGCAGCCCTCAGCCTACGAATTTTTAAAGGCCTGAATCAGGCGCGGCTGCGTCTTAACAAAAGCTGCAGTTGTCCCACGGCAGCACGGCCGATGTTGAAGGCCGCCCAGCTCAGCGCCGCAAGGATTGGAGCAATCACCAGGAAGACACGGGCATCAATGCCGAGCACCTGGCCAGTGGTAATCACACTGAAGGCCGAGTAACCGACGATGGCAAGGATCAGAACCAGGCCAAGAGCAACTCGGACCATGCTTGCAACTTGAAAATGCGCTCGGTGATCTTACGGACAACACGTCAGATATCGCGCTTTTTCCTTCCAGCTGATCCATTTCGATGCAATCACTCCAGGCGCTGCGCATGCAGTTGAGCCAAATCTGAATAACGACGGGCATGGGCTTGTTGCTCCTGCACACACTCCAAAGAGAGTTCTCGACAAACCTTGGCCGGAATCCCCATCACCATCGTTCTTGGAGGAACGTCCTTCGTCACCACAGAACCTGCCGCAACAAGGGCACCTTCGCCAATGGTGACGCCGTTTAAAACGATGGCGCCAATGCCCACCAAACAGCCATCCTTCAAGGTCGCTCCATGGATCACGGCACGGTGACCAACGGTGACCTCTTGGCCAATCCAGACCGGTTGCCCTGGATCGCCATGCAGGACGGCACCGTCTTGGACATTGCTGTAAGCACCGATGGTGATGGCGGCCATATCTCCCCGTGCCACTGCCGTGGGCCAAAGGCTGCTTCCATCCGCCAATGAAACAGCTCCGATCACCACGGCGCTGGGAGCCACCCAAGCCGAAGGAGCAATCGAAGGATTCGGCCACGGGACCTGCGCTGGCATGGCTGGAATGTCATTGCCCAACAGTCTGTTTGTTGACGGCATACCAAGTGATACTCTCCATTGGTGCCGGATTCGGCATGCCCAAGCGGGCAAGGGTCGCTAGCTCAGCGGTAGAGCATCCGGCTTTTAACCGG
>ERZ802819.253-NODE-253-length-36277-cov-23.2711_pt1 | contig 36277 bp, 28 predicted proteins | sample MGYA00345647_ERZ802819 | MGnify/ENA primary metagenome ERZ802819 (study PRJEB30503, sample SAMEA104212355) | marine metagenome | biome: Westerlies Biome; feature: [SRF] surface water layer (ENVO:00010504) within the epipelagic zone...; material: water...
TTCTCTAACGCTGTCTTATATGAAATTAGATTAAACGACTGAAACACAAACCCCAAAAATTTGTTCCTGTAAATGGCGGCTTTGGTTTCATCAAGTTCTTTAATGGGGTTACTGTCTAATATGTACGTACCAGAATCGGCAGTATCTAACATCCCCAAAATATTGAGTAAAGTAGATTTGCCAGATCCCGACGACCCCATGATCGCAACCATCTCTCCTTCACGTACATCAAAGTCTATCCCCTTTAATACATAAAGTGTGTTTTGCCCCATAGTATAGGACTTATGCAATTCTTTTATTTTTATCATAAGGAGGCTTTAGGCAATCTCAGTAGATATACTTGCATAACGAACAAGTAATAAATATGTTACAAAAGTATTATTTTTTGTAGAACTGTCTATAAACAGCGTAGCCAACTACGCCTACAAGGATATATGGAATTACCATTAAGTAAACAATACCGTCGTTGAGGCTTTTGGCTGTTTCGGCATCTGCACCCGTTTCTAAAACTGCTCGACACATGGCGCATTGTGATCCCAAAATAGCTGAAAAAATAACTGTGAGAGTTGCACCCATTTTATCCGTAATAAGGAGCAATCATAAGGTAAACAACCACCCCAGTAACCGCGACATAAAGCCATATGGGAAAGGTTATTTTTGACAGCCGTGTGTGTGCCTTAAAGTCACGAAGTGCAGCGTGTTTGTACGTGAATAACACCAACGGAATTAGCGCAACAGAGAGCACAATATGCGTGACTAAAATAAAAAAATACACATACCTAATAATGCCTTCTCCCCCGTAAGGAGTCGAGTCTGACGTAATGTGGTAGGCGATATACATCACCAAAAAAAGCAGCGATAAAAATATATTGATTTTCATCAGCCTTTCGTGATTTTTTCGATTACCACGTTTAATTTGTGCAACGGCAAGCAACAATAAAACAGCTGTAATTCCATTTATGGTGGCATAAATGGGAGGAAGCATGTTGAGCGGTGCGACATTAGGAATACGGACGGTAAATAATGCTGAAACTATAATGGGGATTACAATAGAAACAACAACGATAATGGTATTATACCTTTTAAGCGATTTTTTATTCATTTTCTAGCAATTTTAGAACATCTTCGAGTAGCATATCCGTCCCTTGTATGTCTAATTCAGACTCGGGAATACCCAAGTAATAGACAATTGGATTGCCAAATCGATCAGTTCTAGAACGAAGGTAGCCATTTTGATCCACTAAGGCAAAATACCCTTGATGCTCAAACCCGCCCGCAACATTAGGGTTAATGCCAGCAAAGATGTTAAAACCGGTATTAGCTAGTTCGTAAATGGTCTCTGCTTTTCCTGTGAGGAAATGCCAGTTTTGACTAAACACACCTAGGTTTTCGGCGTATCGCTTAAGTTGTTCGGGGGTGTCTTTTTCTGGGTCAATGGTAAAAGAAGCAATGCCAAAATCATCCCTATTTCCAAACGCCGCCTCTAAACGTTTCATATTAGCATTCATAACAGGACAAATAGTTGGGCAGGTGGTAAAGAAAAACTCAATCACATATACTTTACCCAAATAATCTTCATTAGAAATTAAGCGCTCATCTTGATTGGTAAATACAAAATCTGGAACACGTTTTGCTTCGCCATTTAGCTCAATAAACGAAAGCGGCATAGGAGCACTCAAACGATTACTATCTACCAAGCTAGATTGCTGAAAACGGTCTATTATCCGTGGAATGAAAATGATACCGAATACCAAAATAACAAATGCAACAGCAATGTAAGAGTAACGACGCATGCTTAGGGTTTTCTAGCTTGATTATATTTTTTTAACGCCAATCGGTACTCCGCTAAAATAACCTTTACATCGTCCACCATGTTGTTGTTGATGTCCGCAACAGAACGCGCATCATACCCAAAAAAATCATCGTCGTCTCTGCCGCGAAGATTTCCGTTTCTGTCAACAATAAAAACAAATGGGTTGGCTAAATTCGTATCAAGCGACAAGGGTAAGTTTAAGCTTCTAAAAATAAATTGAAGATCATCGGGTGGCAAAAAAACAAAATTCCAACGGGACATATCGGTGCCTGTTGTGCCTTCAAGTTCGTTTTTAAGATTTTCTGCTTGTGTTTCAGTTCCTTGTGGGAGTGCAATAAGAAATTGAAAATCTGTAAACCTATAAAAGCGCTTATATATTTTTTGATTTAAGTTTAATGCTAATGCCTTTTTGTCTTGTAACACATTACCAAAAAACCCAAGAACTGTTATGCGGTCTTTAAATTGTGCATCGCTGTATTCACCTATTTCTTCAATGTTTTGCGTCAGTACAGGAAGTTTAGCAAAACGGTTTACACCAGAGGCGAAAAATAAATACACCACTAGCGGAAAAACAAATAGTATAGCTAGAACGATGTATTTTTTCATAACACGATCAGAAATTCCAGCTCACAAATCCGTCAAGCATCACATTGTAAATATAATCGGCCTCGATGAGCAGTATAAAAATAAGGTATGGAATAAGGATCAAAAGGGGTAATACTATTGACGATGTAAAGCTTCGTTTCTCATCGCGAAGGTGCATAAAGTCCCATGCGATGTAGTAGGCTTTTACAATTGTCAGGATGATGAAAATCCAGTTTAACCCTTTCATGCCAAACACGGGTGTGAGTAAAAAGGCAGGCTTGATTATTCCCAATGCTACTTCAACTGCTGTTACAATTGAAAGGAAAATGAGTACACCCCAAATTTTTTGAATATTGGATTTGAAGGTGAGAAGTCCGCGAAAAATAGAAAGTTTATGTGCCATGCTAAACGAGATAAAAGAAGGTGAATACAAATACCCATACAAGGTCTACAAAGTGCCAATAGAGTCCTACTTTTTCAACCATTTCGTAGTGTCCTCTACGTTCATAGGTGCCCAACAATATGTTGAAAAATATAATGCCGTTAAATACAACACCTGATAGTACGTGGAAGCCATGAAAGCCTGTTATAAAGAAGAAGAAATCGGCAAAAAGGCGGTTTCCATATTCGTTTCGAATGAGGTTAGCGCCTTCTACCACATATACGGCTTGGGCAATTTTTGATTCGGAGGCTGCACGATCTAGCACAATTTTATGTCCTGTTTCGGCATCAATCATTTCAGTCTTAATACGCAAATCTGGATTTGCCAAGAAGCCTTCTTGTACCTCAGCTACTGTATATGTAGGAAGTGTGGCTTCGTCGGCATACCAAATTCCATTATCGGCAGAATGCTGTGCACGTTCGGAGACCTGCGAGCTAGCAAAAGAAGAAAGTGCAATACGCTCACCAGAATCGGCAGAAACAAACTGTAAAATTTGTCCGCCTCGTGTTTCTACTGCGCCATATTCACCTTTAATAAAGTTTTTCCACTCCCAAGCTTGCGAGCCCACAAAAACAGCACCCCCAATAATAGTAAGTAGCATATATACCGCAACTTTATTTTTTTGCATTTTATGACCGGCATCTACTGCTAACACCATTGTTACTGATGAGAAAATAAGAATAAAGGTCATGAGTGCCACGTAATACATGGGTGCGTCAATGCCATGTAGAAAGGGAAAGTGATAGAAGACTTCATCGGCAATAGGCCAAGAGTCAATATTTTTAAAACGAGAAAAGCCGTAAGCGACAAGAAAACCAGAAAAGGTTAGTGCATCAGAAACAATGAAAAACCACATCATCATTTTTCCGTAAGACGCATTCAGTGGTTTGTTTCCTCCGCCCCAAACGTTTTCGTTTTCTGCTAGGTTGGTTGTTGCTTCCATGTGTGGATATCGGTTAAATTGGTTACAAAATTACGTATTAAACTTTATCTTAAAAAGAATAAGAACACAAATAAATAGAGCCATAAAAATCCCAGAAAATGCCAAAAGGTATGTGCGAGACTAAAACCTAGTGGTTTGTTCAAATATACACCCTTTAGATGGCGTATAAGCACCACCAAAAGCACTACAATTCCTCCAATAAGGTGTGCAAAGTGAGTCAGGACAAGCACATACAAAAACGAGGTCGTTACCGTGCTCTCTGCACCTGTAAAATAATATCCATCCGCTACGATATTACTAAATCCCACCCATTGACTAATCGAAAACACAACGGCTAATATCAAGGTAATAATGGTGTAGCGTGTAACGCCGTTGGTATTATCGCGCTTCAACATGCTAAAAGCCATCCAAAAGGTAAAACTACTCAGTAAAATAACCAATGTGCTTAAGTGAAATGCCGCTGGAAGCCTAAAATCTGTAAGCCAATCTGGACGTGCTTTACTAACCACATAGGCACTGGTAAGTCCAGCAAACATCATGGTCATGCTAATCATGGCAAACCAAAGCATCATTCTTTTTGCTTTTGACTGAGGCGTTAAAAGGGAAGGGTGAAAACTCATCTATATAAATTTATCTAAAACGTAAATCCACTGTATTGCTGTAATGTATGCAATACTCATTATCATTAACTTTTTGGCATTGGCTACGGAATGATTTCGATACAATTGAAACCCTGTCCATAATAGCATCAATCCAACTGCTCCAACTACAACTGCTGCTACAACCGAAAGTTGCAACGCCTCTGTGAAACCAAATACAGGAATAATGGAAATCACTATTGTCCAAAGGGTGTATAAAATAATTTGTAGCGCAGTAGCATTTCCTGTACTCCCCGTGGGCAACATGTTAATTCCTGCTTTTTGATAATCGGAATGCATCATCCAACCAATTGCCCAGAAATGAGGGAACTGCCAAAAAAATTGTATCATAAACAATATCCCTGATTCTATACCAAAGTTTCCCGTGGCAGATACCCATCCTAGCATAAAGGGAATCGCGCCAGGTATTGCGCCTACAAATACCGAAAGTGGCGTTACCGTTTTTAGAGGCGTATAAGCACAGGTATATAAAAAGACCGAGATGGCACCAAACATGGCCGTTTTGGGATTGAGTGCATAGAGAATAACAAGACCCAAAATTAATAGCGTAATCGCGATGCTAAAAGCCGCTTGAGTTGACATTCTTCCTGCAGGAATAGGTCGGTTTTGCGTGCGAATCATTTTTGCATCAATTTCTTTTTCAATGATTTGATTAAATGCGTTGGAAGCCCCAGCCAAGCCATAACCCCCAATCGAAAGCAACAAGATATGCCACATATTAGCAGATGCTACTGCCAACAAATAGCCTGCTATGGAAGAAAACACCACACTAAGTGTAAGACGTGCTTTGGTAAGCAACAGCACATCGTTTATAAAAAGCGAAAGTGTGTGCGGTTTTTGGGTCTCTGCAAGCATATTGTACTTGTGCATTTAGAACGCAAAGATACTGTACAAAAGCAGCTTACGCAATGCAAATAGCTCAAAACAATTCCTTTTACGTAAAGCCTACTGCAAACGAAAGTTTATGGGAATACTAAAGGGCACACGAACAGCACGTCCGCGTTGTTTTCCAGGTATCATTTTGGGAAGCTTAGAAATAATTCGGTTCGCCTCTTTCTCCAAGTTTTTATCTGGTCCACGGGATTGAATGCCTGTAATGGAGCCGTCTTTGGATATGATAAATTGCACATGCACCCTTCCCTGAATCCCCATTTCTTGCGCAATTTCTGGGTAGCGGAAGTTTTTAGCAATATGGCGTTGAATCTTATCTTGAAAACACTTTCTGCGTTCCGATTTTTTTACATTTTCACAACCGGGAAATAGCGGCACATCTTCAATAATGGCAAAGGGAACATCCACGTCTAGATCTTCTTCCAGCACTTCAACATCCTCAATGACTTCCTCCTGTGTGGTTTCCGTAGATTCTATGACGGTTTCTTCAACCTCCTCTTCGTCTTCCACAACTTCTATAATTTCAGGAGCAGGTGGCGGTGGCGGCGGTGGTGGCGTTTTAAGTTGCTCGGTTAAAGGTACTTCCTCATCGTCATCATCTTGAATGTTAAGAGTACCAATATCAATGGCAGTTTTATCGTAGGTTTTCCATTCTATAAGCCGCCAAGAAACAAAAACCATGAGGCATAAACCGATAGCGAAATAAAGTTTGGTGTTTTTGGTTAAGTCAGATTTTGGACTTTTTTTTGACTGCATAATGTAGGTTTATAAGATTTGTTAAATCAAACATACAAAAATTCTGCCAAAAAAAACCCGACGATTGTCGGGCTTATATTATTGTAAACGGAAGGTGATGGGAATACTAAACGGTACACGAACGGGTCGTCCGCGCTGTTTTCCCGGAGTCATTTGAGGAAGTTTCGAAATAATTCGGTTTGCTTCCTTTTCTAAGTTTTTGTCTGGTCCACGGGTACGAATACCTGTAATAGAACCGTCTTTGGAAATGATAAATTGCACATATACCCTTCCTTGAATCCCCATTTCTTGGGCAATTTCTGGATAGCGGAAGTTTTTGGCAATGTGTCGCTGAATTTTTTCTTGGAAACACTTTCTGCGTTCCGATTTTTTAACGCGTTCACACCCTGGAAATAGAGGTACATCTTCAATAATGGCAAAAGGAACATCAACGTCCAATTCTTCTTCCATAACCTCAACCTCTTCAATAATTTCTTCTTGAGTCGTTTCAGTAGATTCAATGACTGTTTCCTCAACCTCTTCTTCGTCTTCAACTACCTCAATAATTTCAGGGGCTGGCGGCGGCGGCGGCGGTGGCGGTGTTTTAATTTGTTCCGTTAAGGGCACAAGCTCATCATCATCGTCCTCTACATCTAAAGCTTCATAACCATACATGGATTTATCATAGGTTTTCCACTCAATACTTTGCCATGCGATAAACATTACCGTACAAAGCCCAATGGCAAAATACAGACTGCTATTTTTTCTTAAATCAGCCTTGGGATTTTTCTTTGATTGCATTTGATTTGTTTAGATACGGGCTAAAATAATAATTTTAGTTGTTAAATTTAAATAAATTTGTATCATGTCATTCAAATCAAGAAATGACAGCTTGATAGCCTTCGTTTGAAAGCAACCCGTCAATTTCCGAGGGCTCATTCAATTTTATTTTTACAATCCAACCTTCACCATACGGGTCATCATTAACAAGCTCTGGTGTGTCTTCCAATTGATCGTTAAACGCTATAATTTCTCCTGAAAGTGGTACAAACAAATCTGAAACTGTTTTTACAGCTTCAACTGTTCCAAAAACAGCTTCTTTGGCAAGGTTTTCTCCCTCTGTTTCAACTTCTACATATACAATATCACCCAGCTCACTCTGAGCAAAATCAGTAATACCAACAGTTGCCTCGTCGCCTTCAATGCGTACCCATTCGTGGTCTTGTGTATACTTTAAATCTTGTGGAATGTTCATTTCAGAATTTTGTTTAAATGTAATGTAAAAATATCCTAATTTCCAAAATTGTAGCGTAAGGTTATTCCAGAACGAATGTTGGTTTGAGGGAAGGCCGTAGAAATAGCAAATTTTGAAAAGGCGTGGTCATAGAAGAATAGCGCTGTAAAGTTCCGCGACAACGCATAATCAGCAGAAATTTTTAATGACCACAAGCGTTGTCCTGCAGTTACTTGGTCGCTTAACAGATCCAAATTTCGGATAAGGGTAATGTTATCCCGCACCGACAAATCTCCCTTAATATTAATATCGCCTCTTAGATTCGTTGTTTTTCCGCCAATGTTGGTTTTAAATTTCACATTTTTAATTCTGTACCCCAGCCCAACAATCCACTCATCGCCAGAAGTTTCTGTAAGTAAATTATTATCTAAAGACAAGGATAACGCACGGTCTTTACGTACTTCTGCCGATAGTTGCAAACTGCTTTTTAGTTCAAAGTCGACCTTAATAAGAGGGTTGAATTGCTCTACCAAATTTATATTGGTGTATAAAATTTTATTCATGAAATTCCCCGACTGATCAGTAACATTGGGTTGATATTCTAGGTTTGTAGCAAATGCATTTAGGGTGTGACTAGCGCGATATCCGTGTGCTATTGCAAAGCGGTTGAAGCGCTTCTTGAAAGATTTTAACCGCATAAGCCCCGTGTATTGTAAATTCCAATTGGGTAATGGAAAAGACCGCTTAGCATCCATACGTACGCTATTGGGATCTGTACCAATATACGCGGCCAAAAACGCAGGAATAAGCACTGCTTGGTTGTTTTTACCAAATCCTGTTGGGTAGCCATCGGCATCAACATCACCGGGAGCCACACCACGAGCTGTTGCTAAGCGCTGGGCAATAGTCAAACGGTTGGTTTTGAGATCTTCAAATGCTTGTGACGCTAAGCCGTTTCCACTAAATGCCGTGCTGAGCATAATGGTTGAAATTTCAAAATTACCAAACAAACGTGGCGAAAGCGCATAGTAATTACCGTTGACCACACTAAAATTTTCTGATGCGTTTTCGGAATAACTTCGATTTCCAGTAAGGTCGAGTTGCAGTCCTTTCAACAAATCAATTTGAGCATTGTAGTTGATATCGGTATTATGTACGGTTGTATACGCCTGGTTAAAGTTTGGGAATTCAGTAAGCCATCCGCGTTTAGCAGCCTCAAAACGGATGTCTTTCTGGCGACCCATCGCAAATTCAAAACCAGGATTTGATGTTCCTAAAAAACCAATATCCTGCGTGTATCCTGGAAGCACAGTACCGTTGTTTTCGCTGTAGGTAAACTGCAGCCTACGCAGTGCCGTAAGTAATCCCACCAAGGTGTTTTTGATTTTTACTTTGGCTTTTTTCTTGTCTTTTGTGTTGGTATTTTTCTTTAGTCCAATGCTGTTGTAAAGAGACTGCATGTTCGCAGAACCGTTCCATTGAATCGTATTGGCGTTTTGGATGGTGTGTACAATACCAAGTGCATTGTTGTTTTGATCAACAACATTTGCCAATGATGTTGAACCGCGTTGCCAATTAAAATTACCTGTATAGGAGTATGTCCCATCTAGAAACGAAAGTACGGGAAAAAGCCTAAAAGGTATTTGGTACGTTGCGCCAACAGACTGGTCAAACCGATCCATTTGTCCCATGTCCCAGAGTCCGTCCCAAATGTCAAGTTCGGTATTGACTTGCGTTGTTCCTGCTGGGCCATCTTGCATATAGTTGCGGACAATATTCCGGCTCGAAGCAGAAAAATCCAAACGAAGGGAATTTGTCAGATTATGATTTAAGGTAAAGAGCCAATCGAATAAATAATTGCGTTGTTGTAAATCAGGCAATGCAATTTGATTGGACGCATCCACACCTTCCAAATATACTTGTCGGAACCGCTGGCTTTGAAATGTTCGGTTGATATTTGCCCCTAGTGTGATTGAGCTTGGCAAAAGATTCAGGTTTAACTCTGAGAGCCAACGCAAATATTTTTTTGTGGATATTGACTCTACTTTGCCCAGTGGTTTGATGGTAAGCGGCTGAAACGAATAGTTATAGCCTGCGCCTAATCGCACGTTTTTGTAGGCATAATCTTCAATTTCAAAATCGTTGCGTTTTTCCTCATTATATGAATACGAAAAGTCTAAATTCTCAATATCAAAGAAGTTTTGTTTGGCCTCTGCGCCTCGTTGTTTTCGCACACCAATGAGGTTAATGCTTTTAAGTTTGGAAACGCTAATCGCTTGGTCGCGAATAGAGTCTCGTTGCGATTCGCGCGTTGCTGCATCTAATCGATCTTGAAGTTCAATATCTCTGTAATACGGATCGTATTTTGGCGTAATGACCTCTTGATTATAACTATAGCTTACAGGAAGCACCAATCCCCATTTTTCAGGAAACAACATCCCCGCGTTGACGCTTGTTGTTATGCCATAAGAGCGTGTATCGTCTTGGCTACGCTGATTCGGGGATTGATCAATGGCGCCAAATCCAACAGTTGAAATAGCCCCATTAACGGTAACGTTAGCAAAGTCTGCAAGATTGGCATCCATAGTACCTACGGCAGCCCACCCACCGCGAGAATCAATTTCAGATAAACGAAGCTCGTTAAACCAAACTTCTCCACTTAAGTTTTTTCCGGCTGTGGTGTTTGGGTTTTTCACTCCTACAACTAAGGTGCGGATGGCGCCCAAAGAGGGATTTCCGCGAATGGCTAATTTGTATTTTTTATCTCCTGGCAAACTTGAAGAAAGATCAAATTCGTTTATGGGATTAAGTTCCTCATCAAAATACGTGGCTCCCATTGTGTTGCGTTCTCTAATCGATTTTGCTTTAAGCTGGGTCAATAATTCGATTGGGAGGTCTATCTCGTTACTTGCTGTCTGCCAAACCTCTTCTGCACTTAGATTGTTGGAAACACCTTCCGTGTAGGCAGTTGGTTTTAGTGGAATTTCTATTTGATAATAATTCTCAGTAATATCTGTCCCCAAACGAATAAAAGCCACTAAACGTTCATCAAGGTCGTCTTGCGCGCCTTCGCCTGGAAGTGGGTTCTCGCCAGATATAGATTCTGCATGCAAAAACATACGTAAACGCTTGTATTGACGCATGTCCAAATCCAAATGCTTGTAAACCCCTTCAGCATCCTCGGGAGCTAAGCCCTTAACACGTAAGGATAGCGATTGTTCGTTTTCGCGAATAAGATTATTGTAACTATTCAATGTTTCTCGTACAATCCCTGGAGGAAGTTTGTAACGAATTGGTGTTCGGGTTTCGTTTTCCAATATATTTACAGCACTTACCTCAAGTTGCGTGTTTGGATATGAAATTTCGTTTGTATTCAATGGACTTACCACTCGTGTCCAATCGGCGCGTACCAAATCTAATGTGCCAAAACGGAAAATAGTTGGGTTACTAAATCCTGTTACCATCATCCGCATAAAGCGAATAGAACGTAAATCGTCCATGCCGTTAATGGCTTCGAAACGATCACTATATCTTGGATTGTTATAATAATCTTTTACCACAGGAACACGAAACTGTAACCACCGCGATGTAGTAACTTGTCCATTTGGCAGTTCAATATTGTTGTTTTCACGCACATCAACCAGAAACGGATGCGCCCCGACTTGCATATTCTTACTAATCGGAATGCGATACTGAAAATACCTGTCAATGGTATTCATGGTATTGTCTTGATTTAAATCCTCTGCATCAGGAGTGGTGTAAGAGCCGCGGAATTGTTCAGAAACCTCTATGGGCGAGTTGCCTTGTGTGCCATTGTAATTTTTGTAGCGCTCTAAAATAGAGCCGCTCCCCTGTGCAAAGTAGGTGTAATTATCACCAGCAGGATCATCAGCGGGTCCGTTTGTGTAGATTAGGCGTTCGTCGTCGTCGGTAAGCCCATCTAAACCTAAATCTTGTAAATCACGGTTTTGCCCATCAGTATCAAACGCATACACAAGTGATTGTGTTGCCGGTGTAATTCCCCACGAGGTGTTGTATGTTGCGGTGCTTTGTCCCGCGGCGGGTAATCCGTTCTCATATTGCTTGCGTCCGTCTTTCAAAACATCTTCTGAAATATTACCTAAATGAAATACCAATTCCCCCAAATCGTTTGAAGTACTCACCTGCTCAGAGAAGGTGTCGAGTAGCCAAAACTCAATATATTCCACATTAGATTGACTAAAGTCGGTTGTGGTCATGGCACGGGTAATTCCTGCCCAATTGTCTTGGGGGTTTGAGCCAAAACTTGATACATTGTTGTAGGGCCCTCTCTCAGCAGGATAATAGGCCAAATCAAACGTGTATTGCACAGTGGATTGACCTTGTGCTATGTCTTGTTGTGGGAAAATTTCATCAATAAAAATACGACGCGTAGCGTTTGTAGAAAGGTCGTTATCGGAAATACCACTTGGGCGGCTTGTTGAGTAAAACAAAGGATCAATATTGTACCACGAAAGCTTTGCCCGTTGGTATCCAGAGCTAATATCGTCTGCGGCAACTGTCGCCCCTGCTATAGGAAGTTGCTGTGACGGCGCAGGTACACTCGATAAATACCACGAGTATGTATCTCGGATATCAAGGTTAGTTTGAGTTCCCTCAAAATCGTCAATATAAGTAGTAGCAGTACTGTTTAGTTCGGTGCTTTTTGGTGTGCCCACTTGCAGATATGCTGCCTCGGCACGAATGGAAACATTAGATGCTACTTGCGTATCAATGTGTGGTAGTTTGTTTACCATTCGAGTTAAAAACGGTATCTCTTTTGAAAACGTCCCGCTTAGCCCAAACATGCTATTGTTTACAGGTTCTGCGCCATAATTTGCTTTTTGTGTAAGGGGACGCTCGCTTAATCGCATATACGTTCCGCCAATAATCAAATCGTCATTGACTTTATGCTCTGCAGTAAAGCCCATAAAGCGCTTATTTTGCTGACCAAACAAGGTGTTACTTTCTGTCGATACTTCAATTGGAATATTGGAGTTTTTAATCCCCTCATTTAAAATAGTAACCCGACCTATTTGGTAATTGACCGTGTAATCTAATCCTTCTTGTAGTAGTCTACCCCCAGCAGTAACACGCACCGAACCTCTAGGTACATTGAATGCACCAAGGGCAATACCTTGTCCGCCGCCAGAAGATTTATACCGTCCTTTTAATTCAAACTTATTGTAGCGTTGGTAGTCTGCGGCATCTAATTTGGTGATGTCGTACATTTCTTTAAAGACGTACTTTTTCTGGTTCTCATTGTAGCTGTTTCTGTCCGAATACATTTCAGTGGTATTCTTGGATTTCAGCAAATCAAAAAGATATGCTCCAAAAGGTTCAACACTTGGAAAAATGATTTGTCCTTGTTCTGGCAACACCGTAATACCGCTAACAAAATCAAAAAATCCGTCTCCCTCAGCCTGCGCATCTTGGTAAATGTTCAGCTTATCTAATCCAAAAAGATTAAGTAAAATACGCTCATCTGTTCCTTCGGGCCATGCGCTTGCGTCTTCGGGTCTGATAAAGTTTGCTGGAGAAGGGTCAGTGTATAAAATATTAAACACAAAATCTTCTTGTTCAAGTTGAAAAGCGCCAATGTTATAGATGTTTTTCATCATCAAATCAAAAACAGGCTGCGATACATCAAGAACTGAACTTTTTAGCATCTTTAGCACTAAACTGTTGTTGTTAACCACAGGTGTTCCCGTAGTGCCGCCAACAGTAGTTGCAGCAACACCGTCAGCAGAAAATTCTCCAACTTGATAGACTTGTCCATTTACGGTATATTGAAAAGCAACCGCAATAACTTCATCATTGTTTAAGGGTTGATTCAAGGATATATACCCCAACTGGCTATGGAATTTATATTCTGATGTGTTGAGCTTTCTGGCACTTTCTAGAACAGCATAGTCACGACCTTCATTCACAATTGAGGCAAGTGCTCCAAAGCCGTTTTTAGCCGTAGCAATGTCACGAATATCTTCGGTAAGCAAGCCTGTACCTCCAATTTCTAGTGGGTTGAGTTTGTTTGCGTTATTAGCAGGAAAAGCACCAGGAGCTGCATTAAAAAAGTTAGCTGTAAAATCATCTAACAAAACCGCATCTGGATTGGTTTCACCCAAATCTTGAAGTGCTAGTACGTTACGCACATTATTGGTACTCGCAGAACGATTGGTAATCCATACTTCTAAGCGAGTGATTTGAATAGGTGAGTTGATGTAAGGGTATGTTTTGACTGATTGGTCGTAAACGTCTCTAAAATATTGAGCCAAGAAAAAGTGGCGATTGTCTTCGTAGTCAAGAGCAAAAAGGGAAAATTCTTCTAAGGTACCCTCGCCATTAGTTTGTATGGTCTGGGTTTGGGAGCGTTGTTCAGAAATGACAGCTGCAATGTCCGTATTGCCAAATTTGAGTTGTGCTTTTACTCCGAATAAACTCTGTGCTCCAGAAATTAGTGAGCTGTTTAGTGGCATATTCACATTTCCTACTTCTAATTTTTGAAGAATCCCGTCCTCATTTCCGCTAATCCCCTGATCGGCTAAATTCTTTACGTTGTTTACCGTGTTTTTTCCTTTGTCAACAAACGCTTTCCCTTTATCGATATATTCTTTACCCTTGTCAACGTAGGATTTGCCTTTGTCGACGAGTTCTTTCCCTCTGTTAATCGTGTTTGTAACACTGCTTGGAACCAAATCCTCTGGGAAAAAATCAAGTTTAATAACACGCTGAAAATCAAACGTGGATTGAGTATCGTAATTGGCGTTTACTTTGAGTCGGGTTCCAATAGTTCCCGATAAGCTAAGATTGATACGTTGATCAAAATCAAATCCCAGACTACTTTGGTTTCTTGGAGACAAGCTAGGGTTCCCCGATTTTTGATAGATTAACCCTAAATCAATACTCGCAGAGCCTTGTGGGCGAATATTAATTTCATTACTTCCAAATACGGATTCAAAAAACTTGGAGTTCACGTAATAATCTGGAAGTAAATCGTCTTGTATTTCTTCATCTTCAACCAGTCCAGCTAGCGCTTGTTGTTTCTCTACGAAATATGCACGGGTTTTTTCTGCCATTACACGTTCACGGTATTCGTTAGGTGTAAGAGCAAGTGGTTGTTCGGCATTGATCTTGCCAACTTTTACATTGTAGAAATATAAATTGAGCTTTGGGTCATAGGTGTAAGAGGCTGCAAATGAAGTAGGTTTTTGCTTCAATGCTATTTTCTGCAAATTAGGCGCCAATAGTAAGCTATCCTTTGTAGTAGGGTTTTGAGCAAAAACTGTGGTAGTTATTGCCAAAATAAACATTACTAATAAGCTCCTTTTTTTACAGATTTTTATATCCATTATAGTTTATTGAGCGCATTTTTGATGATTCGTTCTACAGGCATGTTAGGTTCTGCTTGCAGCAACGTATCCACCACCTTTTGTGTTTGTTTCATTGGATAACCCAATACACTCAATGCAGATAACGCTTCGTCGCGCTGTGTATTGTTTGAAGTAGTGCTAATTTCTCCTTCGTCTAACAACCCGGTTACCTTATCGCTCAAATCAACAATTACCCGTTGTGCCGTTTTTGCGCCAATTCCTTTTACGGATTGTATGGCAGCAACATTATCGGATTGAATCGCTTGTACCACATCATGCGGTGTCATAGATGAAAGCATGGTGCGTGCCGTGTTAGCTCCTATTCCACTCACGCTTAACAATAAACGAAACACACTACGTTCTACATGTGCAATAAAGCCATATAGCGTTTGTGCATCTTCGCGCACCTGATGATGTGTGTAAATGCGAATGTGCTCGTCTTCGGGTAATTGCCCAAATGTGTGAAGCGAAATATGCACTTCATATCCAACACCTCCACAATCAATAACAAGTGTTGTGGGTGTTTTACTTACGAGTCTCCCGTTTAGTTGTGTAATCATGATTTTTTGTTATGTGCATCCACTGCAGCAACTGCTGTCATGTGAACAATTTCATCGACACTTGCACCCAATTGCAGAATATGCACTGCGTGTTTTAGCCCCATCATAATAGGGCCAATGGAAAGTGCGCCGTCTAATTCTTTTATCAACTTATAGGCAATATTCGCCGCATTCAAGTCTGGAAAAAGAAGTGTGTTTACCTCTTTACCGGCAATTTTTGAAAATGGAAATTTTGTCGTTCGCATGGCTTTATTAAGCGCAAAATCAGCTTGAATAGGTCCATCAACATCAATATGTGGCACATAACGGTGTAACAACGAAACGGCCTCGTTTACCTTCTGGGCATCTTCATTTTTAGATGAGCCAAAATTAGAGTACGAAAGCATGGCTACTTTAGGCTGCATGCCAAACAGCGTTGCTGTGTAGGATGTCATTTGTGCAATTTTCGCCAAGTCTTTTGCATTTGGGTTGATGTTGATGGAGGTATCTGCCAAAAATAACGGCCCACGATTGGTAATCATCAAGTTGGTGGTGGCAACACGATTCACACCCTCAGCTCTATCAATAACTTGCAATACAGGTTTAAGCACGTTCGGGTAACTTCGGCTGTAGCCTGAAATCATGGCATCAGCGTCGCCTTCACGCACCATCATAGCGGCAAAGTAATTACGCTCGCGCATTCTGCTTTGTGCATCGTAAAGCGTAACGCCTCTGCGCTGACGTAATTTCCAATAGGTGTCTGCATATGCTTCACGTTGTTCTTTTACGCCATCATTCTTTGGGTCAATAATGGAAATATCCGCTTCAAACTCCAAGGTTTCCATGAGCTCCAAAATACGTTCTCTATTCCCCAACAAAATAGGATGCGCAATCCCTTCTTCATATACCATTTGTGCAGCCTTGAGTACATCTAATTCATCTGCTTCGGCATAGACAACACGCTGCATATTGCGCTTGGCTTGACTTGTAATCAAGCGAACCAATTTTTTGTCCGTCCCCGTTCGTTGATGCAACTGTTCTTGATATTGATTCCAATTGGAAATAGGAGCTTGCGCTACGCCACTTTCCATAGCTGCTTTTGCTACTGCCATGGGTACAGTGGTAATCAATCTTGGGTCAAAAGGTTTTGGGATGATGTAGTGCTCTCCAAAGGCAAGTTTGGTGGTGCCATAGGCAATATTGACTTGCTCAGGAACTGTTTCTTTTGCTAAATCGGCTAAGGCTTTAACGGCTGCCATTTTCATGGCTTCATTAATCTTTGTGGCTCTAACATCCAATGCCCCTCTAAAAATAAATGGAAAACCAAGCACGTTGTTCACTTGATTAGGAAAATCCGATCGTCCTGTAGCCATAATGACATCATCGCGCGTGGAAACCGCCAGGTTGTAATCAATTTCAGGATCTGGGTTTGCCATCGCAAATACTATGGGTGTTGCCGCCATAGAGGTCAACATGGCTGTTGTCATGATATTCGCCTTGGAAAGTCCAATAAAAACATCGGCATTGTGTAAGGCGTCCTCAAGTGTATGCGCATCTATTGAAGTAGCAAATTCTTTCTTTTGAGCAGTCAAATTTTCTCTGTCCGCTCTAATGATTCCTTTACTATCGGTCATCATCATATTTTGAGGCAATACGCCCAAAGCGCGATATAGCCTTGCACAGGAAATCGCAGCTGCGCCTGCACCACTAATAACCATTTTGATGGAGCTCATCTCTTTGTTTGCCAACTCAACAGCATTGAGTAATGCCGCACCAGAAATGATTGCGGTACCGTGTTGGTCGTCGTGCATGACAGGAATATCGAGTTCTTCTACCAAGCGGCGTTCAATTTCAAACGCCTCTGGCGCTTTGATATCCTCCAAATTTATTCCCCCAAAAGTGGGTGCAATATTTTTTACCGTTTCAACAAATGCATCAACATCTTTGGTGTCTACTTCAATATCAAAAACGTCAATGCCTGCAAAAATTTTAAACAGCAATCCTTTTCCTTCCATTACAGGTTTGGACGCCTCAGGGCCTATATCGCCCAGTCCAAGTACCGCTGTTCCGTTGGAAATTACGGCAACCAAATTGGCTTTGTTGGTGTATTTGTATACGTTCTCGGTGGCTTTTTCTATCTCCAAACAAGGTTCGGCTACTCCTGGTGAGTAGGCTAAAGATAAATCACGTTGGGTTGTATATGGTTTACTTGGGTTTACTTCAAGCTTTCCCGGTTTTGGCTTCGCGTGATACACTAATGCCTCGCGCCGTTTGCTTTGTCGACTCATTTGTCATGTTTTTGAAGTTTGAAAGGTATTGAATTCTTGTTATTTTAAAAACTCCAAATTACGTTTTAAGCCTGCAAAACTTGTACGCTCTACAGCACTGGCTTCAAACAACCTATTATAGAGCTCTTCTGTAATTTCATTCCAGTCATTTTTGGAGAGTTGCATGAGTTCAGGATTTGGCTCAAACTCAGGCTCGTTATGTGGTGTAGCAAACCGATTCCATGGGCAAACTTCTTGGCAAATATCACAACCAAATGCCCAGTTATCAAATTGTCCTTTTACCTCAGCTGGAATAGCATCTTTTAGTTCAATGGTAAAGTACGATATGCACTTACTGGCATCTAACTGATAGGGTGATACAAATGCATCTGTAGGGCAAGCGTCTAAGCAAGCGGTGCACGAACCGCAATGGTCTGTAACTGTGCCGTCGGGGGTAAGTTCTAAATCGATGATAAGCTCTGCGATAAAAAAATAGGAGCCGTTTTGCTTTCGGATCAAATTGGTGTTTTTACCAACCCAACCTAAACCGCTTTTAGCAGCCCATGCTTTTTCTAAAACAGGCGCAGAATCTACAAAAACACGTCCTTCTACAGCGCCAATTTCAGTTTGAATTTCGTGCATAAATTCAAAGAGTTTGTCCTTGATAACACGATGGTAATCTTTACCATACGCATAGCGTGCAAGTTTTGGTGCGTCTTTATCCGTTTGTGATGAATTTGGAAAATAATTGTAAGACAGCGACACCACACTTTTTGCCCCCGGAACAAGCTTTCGTGGGTCTAAGCGTTTGTCAAAATTACGTGCCATATAGCCCATTTCACCATGGTGATTTTGGGAAAGCCAAGATTCTAAACGAGGTGCTTCTTCTTCCAAAAAAGTAGCTTTAGAAATCCCACAGGCCATAAACCCAAGACGTTCGGCAATTTGCTTTACAACAGCAGCATGATGCTCAGCAAGGTTCAAAACAATCCTTTTTGCGTATTCGGCATTGTTCGGTTTAGGTGTTGATATGCCTTTTCGGTTACTTCTCTGCCACGGGGTGTTCGCACCAAAAAGCCTTCCTGTATCAAAAACGGTTCATAGACTTCTTCAATCGTTTCACCATTTTCGGAAACCGCAGTAGCCAGTGTATTAATACCAACAGGTCCGCCCTTAAACTTGTCTATCAATGTGGTTAGAATTTTGTTATCCATTTCGTCTAGGCCATTCACATCAACATTTAATGCTTTAAGTCCAATTTGCGTAATGGATGAATCTATCGTTCCGTTTCCTTTGATTTGCGCAAAATCCCGAACACGGCGTAACAACGCATTGGCAATTCGTGGCGTACCACGACTTCTGCTGGCGATTTCGATAGCGGCCTTATTTTCAATAGGTATGTTTAGGATGGCTGCACTACGGGTTACAATTCCTGCCAATACTTCTGTAGAATAATACTCTAGCCTACTGTTGATGCCAAAACGTGCACGCATGGGTGCGGTGAGCAATCCCGAGCGTGTGGTAGCGCCTATTAGTGTAAACGGACTTAATTCGATTTGAACAGAACGGGCATTAGGCCCTGTCTCAATCATAATATCAATGCGGTAATCTTCCATAGCAGAATACAAATACTCTTCTACAATGGGGCTTAGTCGATGAATTTCATCAATAAACAGAACATCTCTAGGCTGAAGATTTGTAAGCAAGCCTGCTAAGTCACCGGGTTTGTCTAATACAGGCCCCGAAGTGAGTTTTAGACTAACGTCTAGCTCATGTGCTAGGATATGTGCTAATGTAGTTTTGCCTAATCCGGGAGGGCCGTGCAAAAGCGTGTGGTCAAGGGGTTCTTCGCGTTGATTGGCAGCAGCGACAAAAATCTCGAGGTTTTCTAGGACCTGTGGCTGTCCACTAAAATCGTCAAAGCTAAGCGGACGCAAAGCACGATCGATATCGTGCTCTTCGCGATTTAGTTGTTCTCCGGTTGGATCTAGATGTTCATTCATCTATCCAAAGATACGGAAAACAAAAAAGCCCCTTAACGGGGCTTTTGTTTAATGTTGAAGTTCTTCTTCGCCTTCGGCTAAAGGAACGTTTTGTGGGATAAAATCCTCGTCGTGTCCCGGCTTAGAGTAGTCATAGGCCCAACGTTCTACATGAGGAATTTCACCTGGCCAGTTTCCGTGTATGTGTTCTACAGGAGTTGTCCATTCAAGTGTGTTCGACTTCCATGGGTTCTGAACTGCCTTCTTACCATAGAAAATACTAGCGATAAAGTTATATAAAAACACCAACTGCGCAGCCCCTGCAATAAGTGCAAAAATGGTAATGATCACATTAATATTAGCAAGGTCGTCAAAGTATGGGAATGCTGTGTTAGAGTAATAACGTCTGGGTAGTCCTGCCATACCAATAAAGTGCATAGGGAAAAATACACCGTAGGCACAAATTGCCGTTACCCAAAAGTGTAGGTAACCTAAATTTTTGTTCATCATTCTACCAAACATCTTTGGGAACCAATGATAAACACCAGCAAATAATCCATAGAGTGCTGAAATTCCCATTACTAAGTGGAAGTGTGCCACTACAAAATACGTATCGTGCACGTTAATATCTAAGGTACTATCTCCTAAAATAATTCCTGTAAGACCCCCTGATATAAAGGTAGACACCAATCCAATGGAGAACAACATTCCCGGGTTCATTTGAAGGTTACCTTTCCACAGCGTGGTGATGTAATTGAATGCTTTTACCGCAGATGGAATCGCAATCAATAGCGTCGTAAACGTAAATACGGAACCTAAGAATGGATTCATTCCTGAGATAAACATATGGTGTCCCCAAACAATGGTGGATAAAAAGGCAATGGCCAAAATAGACGCTACCATGGCACGGTATCCAAAAATAGGCTTACGCGCATTGGTTGCCAATACCTCAGATGTGATTCCCAACGCAGGAAGCAGTACAATATATACTTCTGGATGGCCTAAAAACCAAAATAAGTGTTCGTATAAAACGGGGGAACCACCTTGGTAATGAAGCACCTCGCCCTGAATAAAAATATCAGATAAGAAAAATGATGTTCCGAAGCTTCTATCCATAATCAATAGCAAAGCTGCAGACAATAAAACAGGGAAAGAAACCACCCCGATAATAGCTGTTACAAAGAATGCCCAAATCGTTAGTGGAAGGCGTGTCATAGACATTCCTTTTGTTCGCAAATTAATCACCGTTACGATGTAATTCAACGATCCTAATAATGACGACGCAATAAATATAGCCATAGACACCAGCCAAAGCGTCATTCCAAGTCCAGAACCAGGTTGGGCTTGTGGTAACGCACTAAGAGGAGGATAGATGGTCCAGCCTGCAGCAGCTGGCCCCGACTCCACAAAAAGCGACGCAATCATGATAACCGACGAGAGGAAAAATAACCAGTATGAAATCATGTTTAACAACCCAGATGCCATATCCCGCGCACCAATCTGCAATGGAATAAGTAAGTTACTAAACGTACCACTAAGTCCTGCTGTAAGCACAAAAAACACCATGAGCGTACCGTGAATGGTTACCAAAGCTAAATAGACGTTTGGATCCATTACGCCTTCTGGTGCCCATTTTCCTAAAAAGGTATCAAAAACCCAGAATGATTTTTCTGGCCATGCCAATTGCAAACGAAACAATAGCGACATAGCAATTCCAATGATTCCCATTATCAAACCCGTGATAAGGTATTGTTTTGCAATCATCTTATGGTCTTGACTAAAGATGTACTTGGTAATAAACGTTTCTTTGTGATGTGCGTGATCTGCTCCCATAGTTATCTTTTTACGGTTGGATGGTCTGCGCAAAGGTGGTTTGCTGAGCCAGCCACTTGTTAAAATCTCTTTCTTCTTCTACAACAATTTTCATTTGCATATTGTAATGCGACGCACCACAAATTTTATTGCAAAGTAACAAATAATCAAATTGATACGCATCCAAAGCTACCTCACCATTGGCTATTAGGGCTTGGCTGTTTTCATATCTGATTTTATTAATTTTTTGAACCTTAGCTGCCATTTCAGGCGTTTGGCGCATTTCCTCAGTAGTCATTGAGGGCGTAAAGGCAAATTCGGTAATCATGCCTGGAACACAGTTCATTTGAGCTCTAAAGTGCGGCATATATGCCGAATGCAATACGTCTTGTGATCGCATTTTAAAAATGATTTCACGTCCTTTAGGCAAGTGGAGTTCTTGTACCACTACATCATCCAGTCCATTTGGGTCAGAAGCATCTATACCTACCAAATTGAGTCCGTCAAAATCTTGTAAAAATCGTACGTTAGCATCGCCCAAAACGCCATCGGCTCCAGCATAGCGTGCCTTCCAGTTAAACTGTTGCGCGTAAAGTTCTACAACCAACGCCTCGTCATTCTCTTCAATATTCATGATAGCCGTCCAGGTGAACAATCCGTACATGATGAGTCCAGCCAGTGTAATAACAGGGATAATGGTCCAAATAAATTCGAGTTTATCGTTATCCGCATAAAATAATGCCTTTTGTCCTTTGCGTCCACGATATTTCCAAGAGAAATAGTGAAGTAATGCTTGCGTGATGGTTTGCACAAAAAAGATGAGCGCAAACGATATCCACATCAGGCGATCAATATCTTGCCCGTGTTCGGAAGCCGCGTCGGGGAGTAATACATCGCCAAACGCCCAAAATGAATATATGGTAAACAAATAAATGAACACCAAAAAAGCGAACATTAACTGCCCGTTACGGTGGTTGTCTTTGTCGTTAGCCACTTGCGAATCATCTTTGGTTTGCCCAAACTGTGAAAGCTCGAAAATCTTGGTGATTTGCCAAATAGCAACACCAACTAAAACCAAAATCGCGAAAAGAATAAATGCAGTCATTTACTTGTTCTATTAATATACAAATCGTTCACTCTCTCCAACATATGGATCACCGCTTGCTTCTAATGGCACTTTGGTTAGCGCACGGAAAACCACATAGATAAACAGTCCAGCAAAAAACAGGAATCCACCTATTTCAGCCCAACCGATAAACCATTGGCCACCAACAGTTGCAGGCATAATCATATTGAAGATATCAATGTAATGTCCAAGTACAATAATAATACCTGCCATTACGATTATCCAATTGGAGCGTTTATAATCGCTACTCATTAAAATAAGGAGCGGGAAAACAAAATTCATTACAACCATACCAAAAAATGGCAAGTTATAATCATCAATTCGAGTAAGGAAATACGTTACTTCCTCTGGGATGTTGGAGTACCAAATCAACATAAACTGTGAGAACCACAAATAGGTCCAAAATACGCTAAGCCCAAACATAAACTTTGCTAAATCATGCAAATGGCTATCATTAACTTTGGGTAAATAGCCTTTTGATTTAAGGTAAATAGAAACCAAGGCAATAACGGTAACAGCAGTAACCAACATACTTGCCAAAACATACCAACCAAATAATGTACTAAACCAGTGTGGGTCTAATGACATAATCCAGTCCCAAGACATCATGGACTCGGTTACAAAGAAGAACACCAAGAATACAGCTGAAATACGGAAGTTCTTTTTGTGATTGCTTATATCGCCAGCTGGTGCGGCATCTTGTGCCAAAGAAAACTTTCTGGAAAAATAGCGATATGCATTCCAACCCAAAAGGTAAATAGCTGCACGAATAAGGAAGAACGGCACATTTAAATACCCAACTTTTCCTTGAATGATTTCATCGTGTGCTACAGTTTCAGCATCCATCCAAACAAAAAGGTGGTTGGCGTGAAGTCCGGTAAGCACTAAAAACACATAAATAATAATAGAGCCAGGCACCAAATAAGCCGTGATTCCTTCCATTACACGGAAGAGTAAAATAGGCCATCCTGCTTGTGCAGCCCGTTGAATGGCATAAAACATTAATGTTCCGAGCGCAATCATAAAGAAAAAGAAGGCGGCTACATAAAGCGCTGCCCAAGGCTTATTTTGCAATTGGTGTAACAGATGTTCGCCGTGGTGATCTTCTCCGTGTGCCTCATCAGCATGGTGTTCTCCATGAGTGTCTGTTGTAGCATGTGCATCGTCGTGATGGTTTTTTTCTTTGTGGGTATCACTCGCGTGGTTGTCATGTGAACTGTGTTCGCTTCCGTGTGCATCTACGTGTCCGCCGTGCGCACCGGCAACCATGGCCTGTGCTTCGGCCACCGTAGAAGGTGCGCTAGCAAAACCAATAGCTAACCCAATAAAGCCAAGCCCCATAAGAGCAAAGGCAGTAATTTTTAGTCGTTGAGCAAAGGTATACATGGCCAATTATTTTGTCAATTCGTTACGTAAATACATTACATGTTGGGCAATTTGCCAGCGCTCGGTAGCATTTACCTGCCCTGCGTGTGAGCCCATTGCATTTTTACCATACATCAATACATGGTAAATACTTCCTCCTGTGATATCCCTATCGGCATAGCTTGGAATTCCCAAAAACTTTTCACGTGTCATCAAAATACCTTGACCGTCTCCTTTTGAGCCGTGGCATACCGCACAATAAACTCCGTAGAGTTCTTTGCCTTCTGCGCGGTGCGCATCAGTCAACTCTAGTGGTGAAATAAGATTAGCTTTTGCGTCTTCATAACCGTCATTGGTATCGGGATAATCGTAAGGGGCCCAACCGCGAGCAACAGATCCTGGAGCAGGTAATTGTGCTTCAATACCATTTCTAAACGCCGTAGACTCTGCATAGGTTTTATAGCCTACCGATTCGTACATATTGGGAAAATATTGGTAATTAGGTTTTGATGCGTCAAAACAAGACACCAACAACAGCGAACTCAAAACAAACAAAAGAATTATATTTTTCATGCGTTATCGTTTTCGTGAATACTGACATCAATTGCGCCTGATTTTTTTAACAGACTCATTAATTTTTTCTCGTCACCCTCAAGCGCTACTTGCATTAAGAATTTATCGTCTGTAGTTTCTGGCATTGGGTTTTCTGCTTTTTTGAAGGGCCACAGTCGGCTGCGTAAATAGAATGTAATCACCATAAGGTGTGCTGCAAAAAACACAGTCATTTCAAATATTACAGGGACAAATGCAGGTAAGTTTTCCAGAAAAGAGAAGCTTGGCTTTCCACCAATATTTTGTGGCCAATCCTCAATCATGATGTAGTTAATCATGGTAATGGCAACTGCAAACCCTAAGATTCCGTACATAAAAGCCATAACGGCAATACGCGTACCCGCTAATCCCATGGCGTGATCAAGTCCGTGCACAGGAAACGGCGTGAAAACCTCCTCAATACGATAATCCGCTTTTTTAACATCTTTCACTGCGTGTAAAAGCGTATCATCATCGTCATAAACGGCATGTACTAATTTACTACTCATGGCTATGGGTGTTTTTGTATTTATCTCCCGATGTTTTCAAAATCGATTTTACTTCAGCCTGTGCAATTACAGGGAAAGTACGTGCGTAAAGCAAGAACAACACGAAGAAGAATCCAATCGTTCCAATAAAAATTCCAATATCTACAAATGTTGGCGAGAACATCGTCCAAGAAGATGGTAAATAATCGCGGTGTAGTGACGTTACGATAATCACAAATCGCTCAAACCACATTCCAATATTTACCACAATCGAAATGATAAACGAGAACATAATACTTGTTCTTAGTTTTTTAAACCACATCAACTGTGGTGAGAAAACGTTACAAGTCATCATGGCCCAATATGCCCACCAGTAAGGACCTGTAGCCCGGTTTAGGAAAGCGTATTGTTCGTATTCTACTCCTGAATACCAGGCGATGAAAAGTTCCGTGATATAGGCGACCCCAACGATAGAACCCGTTATCATAATAACGATATTCATCAATTCAATGTGCTGCAAGGTGATGTAATTTTCCAATCGAGAAACCTTACGCATAATTATGAGTAGCGTGTTTACCATGGCAAAGCCAGAGAAAATGGCTCCCGCAACAAAGTATGGAGGGAAAATAGTGGTGTGCCAACCTGGGATAACCGAAGTGGCAAAGTCAAACGATACAATAGTGTGTACAGAAAGTACAAGTGGGGTAGCTAAACCAGCCAACACCAATGACACTTCCTCGAAGCGTTGCCAGTCTTTGGCGCGTCCACTCCAACCAAAACTCAATAATCCGTAAATTTTCTTTTGGAAAGGCTTGATGGCTCTATCACGAATCATGGCAAAGTCAGGAAGTAGTCCCGTCCACCAAAATACGAGCGATACAGATAAATACGTTGAAATCGCAAATACATCCCAAAGTAAAGGCGAGTTAAAGTTTACCCACAACGAACCAAATTGGTTTGGAATCGGTAATACCCAATACGCCAACCAAGGACGCCCCATGTGAATAATGGGAAATAATCCGGCTTGGATAACCGAAAATATAGTCATGGCCTCGGCAGAACGGTTAATGGCCATACGCCATTTTTGACGGAACAATAACAGTACCGCCGAAATTAGCGTTCCCGCGTGACCGATACCTACCCACCATACAAAATTGGTGATGTCCCATGCCCAGCCGATAGTTTTATTCAATCCCCAGACACCAATTCCTGTTGATACGGTATAAATGATACAACCTAATCCCCACAAAAATGCAGTAAGTGCAATTCCGAATGCCAAAAACCATAGTTTATTTGGGGGGGTTTCAACTGGCGCAGCAATATCAACCGTAACATCATGATACGATTTATTCCCTGTAACTAAGGGCTTTCTAATGGGTGCTTCGTAGTGACTTGCCATAAATCGTTTCTTAAGTATTTCTAACCTTTACTTGATACATTACATTAGGTTCAGTTCCTACACTTTCCAATAAGTGATACATTCGCTTATCTTCTTTGAGGTGTGCCACTTTACTTTCCTTGTCATTGATATCTCCAAATGCGAGCGCTCCAGTACCACAAGCATTAGAGCAAGCTGTTTGGAATTCACCATCTTTAATTTCACGACCTTCAAGCTTTGCGTCAAGAATTGTTTTTTGCGTCATTTGAATACACAAAGAACATTTTTCCATTACTCCCCTTGAGCGAACTACCACATCAGGATTGAGCACCATACGGCCCAAATCATCGTTCATATGGTAATCAAACTCATCGTTCTTGTTATATAAGAACCAGTTAAAGCGACGTACTTTATACGGACAATTATTTGCACAATACCGTGTTCCCACACAGCGGTTATACGCCATGTGATTTTGTCCTTGACGACCGTGTGAACTTGCTGCAACAGGGCAAACCGTTTCGCACGGAGCGTGATTACAGTGTTGACACATTACCGGCTGGAAGGTGACCTGCGGATTTGCAGAAGGGTCTTCCATTTTACCAAATGTAGAAAGTGATTCGCCTAAACCACTGATGTTGTCTACTTTTTCTAAATCTGCTTCAAACGTTTCTTCGGATGAGTAGTAACGGTCAATACGTAACCAGTGCATATCGCGTGACTTACGAATTTCACGTTTTCCAACTACTGGCACGTTATTTTCAGCGTGACATGCAATCACACAAGCACCACAGCCCGTACAAGCATTTAAGTCGATAGACAGATTAAAGTGATGTCCAATAGAGCGATCAAATGCTTGCCACATATCTGCTTCCTTAGAGGTAACATCTATTTCTTCATGGTCGCGCGAAACCTGAGTCATAGCGTTCCAGTACTTCGCATCTTTTGTGTTAAATATTTCAAGAGTGGTTTCACGAACAATCTCGCCTCTACCCATTAACGTGTTTTGCAACTGCGTGCTCGCAAACTCATGCATGCCCTCTGAAGCAGTAACTGTAACGGTTTGAACCGGGCTAAAATTCTGATACAATGGATATGCGTTAGTTCCTACTTGCATTTCGGACTTCATCCCCGCTGTTTTTCCATAACCCAATGCGAGTCCAACGGTTCCTTTAGCCTGACCAGGCTGGATTAGTACAGGAGCTTTTACGGTCGTTCCGTTGAGCGAAATTTCGGCAATACTGCCATCAAGAGCACCGTCCGATTGATTAATATTTTTAAGATCAAGCGCCTCTGCGTCTGCCTTAGAAACAGTAAGGTAATTATCCCAAGTAATACGGGTAATGGGATCTGGGAATTCTTGTAACCATGGATTGTTGGCTTGTTGTCCGTCGCCAATACCCGTTTTGGTATACAAATGCAACTCTAAACCAGCCTTTGCCTTTGCACGTGCCAGTCGCTGAACAAGAGCATCAACATTATCGCTATAACGTAAATTATCCGATTGATTCCCTACAAAATACCCATCGTGTAAGGCTTCATTGAAAGATGTACCGCTCAATATAGTAGAAGCCCAATATGATTTAATCGCATCATCATAATTTTGTGAGCTACCGCTTAGGGATAACAAAACATCTTGAAATTGTTTGGTATCAAAAAGTGGACGAATGGTTGGTTGGGTCAGTGCAAAATGACCTGTTTTCATCTCTACATCTCCCCATGACTCTAAGTAATGTGGCGTAGCAGCAACCCACTGACTGTGGATGGCTGTTTCATCGTTTTTCATACTAAAAGCAAGCGACAGCTTCGCTTTTTTGAGTCCAGCTATAAAGGCATCGGCATTTGGTAACGTATATGCTGGATTTACACCTGCCATAATTACGCCACCAATTTTTCCATCGCTCATGTCATTAACCAGTTGGTTAATAACACCCGCATCTCCTTGACGTAATTGTGTGTTGTATTGTGCCTCAATAACTGCCGATCCTAGCGCGTCGTTTATTGCTAAAGCAGCGCGTTGAGCATCTTCATTTTGAAGACCTGTGACTACAACCGCACCATTTCCAGCAGCTTTAAGTTCAGCGGCAATTGTTGTTACTTTTTTCTTTAATTCAGCACTAAGGGGGGTTGGGAAAGTTTGGTTGGTTAATGCCCCATAAAGTGCTGCAAGAATAAACTGTTGTTCAACAGCCGAAGTGGGAATACGATAATCGGCATTGGCACCAGACAGCGTCATATTTGCCTCAAACTGATAGTGTTTTGACATTTCAGCATTACCTTTTTTGCCTTTGGGTACACGTGTTTTGGCGTATCCTGATTCAAAACCTCCGCCTTGCCAATCGCCTAAAATGTCTGCCCCGATGGATACGATACAAGTTGCCTTGCTAAAATCATAGTTTGGAAGGGCACGCTTGCCGTATGCGCGTTCAAAAGCGTTTAGCGCTGCCGTTTCAGAAACAGCATCGTAAGCGTAATGCGTTACGTTTGGGAATTTTGCTTGAAAATCACGTATGATTTGAGCAGTTGTTGGACTTGCCAGAGAAGGAGTAATAAGCGCAACAGGCGATTTTTCATCTGCCAATTGCGTCAATTGTTGAGCAACATTAGCTTCTAGGGTTTCCCAACTCACGTCAACGCCTGCTTGGGTTGGCCCTTGTACACGCATGCTGTCATACAAAGACAATACTGATGCATGAACACGCGCATTAGCGATGTTGTTCACAGGAGCTTCCGTGTTGTTTTCAACCTTAATCGGGCGACCCTCTCGCGTTTTAATAAGAATACTTGCCGTATCAAAACCATCAACAATAGTAGTTGCGTAGTAATTTGCAATCCCGGGTATAATCTGTTCTGGCTGAACAACGTAAGGAATTGACGTATTTACTGGGCCTTCACAAGCGGCTAAGGTTGCCGCCGCTGTACTAAAGCCCATATATTTTAAAAAGTCGCGTCGTGAAGTATCACTTTCTGGTAGTTCAGTAGATCCGAGAAGATCTTCAGGAAGTTTTTGCGCAAACTCTTTTTGGCTTAATTCTTCCACCAAAGTAGATTTCTCGTTGAGCTCAACTTCGCTTTTCCAGTATTTCTTTTGGTTGGGCATATTTTCGTTCTTAATAGTGACACTTACCGCATTCTAATCCTCCCATTTGGGCAGCAGTCAGTTTTTCTACTCCGTATTTTTTAGATAATTCCTCGTGAATTTTGGTGTAATATGCATTGTCTTTTACATTCACGTTTGTCTCGCGGTGACAGTTAATACACCATCCCATGGTTAGCGAGGAATGTTGGTACATAATCTCCATTTCTTCAACTGGACCGTGACATTTTTGGCAATCCACTCCAGCAACCGAAACGTGCTGTGCGTGATTAAAGTATACAAAGTCTGGCAGGTTGTGGATACGTACCCATTTAACAGGCTGAGTTTCGCCTGTATAGCTTTGCGTATTTTCATCCCAGCCAACTGCTTTGTAAAGCTTTTTGATTTCGTTGGTGTAAAATTCTTTGGTGTATCCTTTTTCTAAATCTTCATCGCCGTTATACTCCGCAATGTTCATGTGACAATTCATACACACATTTAACGATGGTATGCCCGAATGTTTAGAAACACGAGCAGATGAGTGGCAATACTTACACTCAATTTGATTGTCGCCGGAGTGAATTTTGTGTGAATAATGGATGGGTTGGATGGGCATATATCCTTGATCAATTCCCACTTGCATGAGATAACTATACCCCACATAGGCGCTTGAAAGCAATAAGAAGATTACCGATACAAATACCAAAAATGGATTTTGTGCATAGGCTTTCCAAAGGGGTATGCGTTTTGGTTTTTCTGCTTTAACGACTTCAACACCATTAGCAGCAGCAATTTGCCTAAGGGTTTTTGTAACCAATAGTAGCATAATCACAAGTGCGGCAAGTACAAGTACAAGTACGCCTAAAACAAGGTCGTTAGTTAAGCTGCTCTCAGACTCAACGGCGACTGCAGCAGGCATAGTGCCTGGAGCAGGAGGTGGTGGTGTGTAGTCTGTATAGGCTAAAATATTGTCAATATCCTCGTTAGATAACTGTGGAAAAGAGGTCATGACAGAGCCATTGTATTCCTCATAAATGGCAACGGCTTGCGCGTCACCAGATTTAACCATTGCTGTTGAATTCTTAATCCAAGTGTAAAGCCACTCTTTATCGTACTTGGCACTGACGCCAGCCAGAGCTGGGCCTACAGCACGTTTGTTTAATTTATGACATGCTGCACAGTTTGCATTAAATAATGCTTTTCCTTTTTGAACATCGGGTTCTTGTGCGGCAACAACAAAGCTGAAACAAAAAGAGAGAATCAGTAACGGAAGGTGAGCCAGAAAGCTGTCCTTGTGCATAGGTGGGTTAGTTGTTGATAAAATTCACTTCTTATGAATTCCTATGCAAAATTACGACACAGACCTCATTTTAAAAACCACAACGCAATTAAAGATGTAATTTATATTTCGTCTAAATAACTTACTAATTAATTGATTTTAAGATATTTACAAAAAATGTGTTTAGGCTATTTTTAACAAAAATTAATCAAATATTCGTGTATTTTTGTGCCGATATGAAATGTTACAAAACAACTTTTAACCACTTGATTATATGCATGCTGTGTGTTTTGAATGCATCATTATTTGCCCAAGAGGCAAAAACAATCCTTAAAGCGCCTGCAAAATTAGATACACTGCTGCAGAAAAAAATAGCATTAGACCGTGAAGACGCTGCGAAAAAGCGCTTTACTATTCAGGTATACTATGGTGTGCATGAATCAACAACTGAAGTACTTGAACAATTCAATGCGTTGTTTCCGGAGCTAGTTGCGGAGATGATTTTCGAAACACCTAACTACAAAATAAGAGCAGGAAGTTTTGCCACAGAGCGAGAAGCATTAGCGGTTTTGACTCGGGTAAAACGACGCTTTAAAGCCGCTTTTGTTTTAAAGCCTTAGGCTTATTTCAGCTTTTTCTTGACGGCAACTTCTTGGTATCCTTCAACAACATCTCCTTCTTTAATGTCGTTAAATCCTTTGATTTGCAATCCACAATCATAGCCTTTGCTCACTTCCTTAACGTCGTCTTTAAAACGCTTGAGTGACTCTAAAGATCCGGTGTAAATCACTACACCTTCTCGTATTATACGAACACCCGAATTGCGTAGAATTTTCCCATCGGTCACCATACAACCTGCAATAGTTCCAATTTTTGATATTTTAAATGTCTCACGGATTTCTGCATTCCCTGTAATCTCTTCTTTAAATTCGGGTGACAGCATGCCTTCCATGGCATCTTTAAGATCATTAATGGCATCGTAAATAATGGAGTAGCTACGAATATCGATTTCCTCTTTTTCTGCCAACTGACGCGCCGTTCCCATTGGGCGTACATTAAATCCAATGACAATAGCGTCTGATGCCGATGCAAGTAGGACGTCCGATTCCGTAATCGCGCCAACTCCTTTATGAATAATATTTACTTGAATTTCTTCAGTAGAAAGCTTTTGGAATGAGTCGGTCAATGCCTCAACAGAGCCGTCTACATCTCCTTTTAGAATGATATTGAGTTCTTTAAAGTCTCCCAATGCAATACGACGTCCAATTTCATCTAGTGTAATGTGGCGTTGCGTTCGAACCGATTGCTCGCGAACAAGTTGTGTGCGTTTTGCGGCAATTTGCTTCGCCTCGCGCTCGTCTGTGTAAATATTAAATCGATCTCCTGCTTGTGGCGCCCCGTCAAGTCCAAGAATTGAAACGGGTGTTGACGGCCCAGCTTCGGCAACCTCACGTCCATGCTCGTCTTGCATAGCGCGTACTTTTCCGCTGTGGCGTCCTGCCAAAATATAATCCCCAACCTGTAGCGTTCCAGCCTGTACCAAAATGGTAGAAACATAGCCACGGCCTTTATCCAAAAAGGCCTCCACGACTGTGCCTTGCGCAGCCCTGTCAGGATTAGCTTTTAGCTCTAACAACTCTGCTTCCAGCAATACTTTTTCTAACAACTCTTCTACACCTTGACCCGTTTTTGCAGAAATATCGTGGGACTGGATTTTTCCACCCCAATCTTCAACAAGCAAATTCATCCCCGCCAAACTTTCTTTGATTTTATCGGGGTTTGCCGTAGGTAAATCTACTTTGTTGATAGCAAACACTATGGGGACTGATGCCGCTTGGGCATGGCTAATTGCTTCTTTTGTTTGTGGCTTGATGTCATCATCAGCAGCAACAACAATAATGACTAAGTCGGTAACCTGAGTACCACGAGCTCGCATGGCAGTAAAGGCCTCGTGACCAGGTGTGTCTAAAAATGCTATTTTCTGCCCATCTTTTAAGGACACACTATACGCACCTATGTGTTGCGTAATTCCTCCCGACTCACCCTCTATTACATTGGCATTTCGCACATAATCTAGTAACGATGTTTTTCCGTGGTCAACATGTCCCATTACTGTTACAATAGGGGCGCGTGGTTTTAGATCTTCGGGTTTGTCTTCAATTTCTTCAACAGCTTCTTCAATATCAGATGTCACAAACTCCACTTCATAACCAAACTCCTCTGCTACTACGGAAAGGGTTTCAGCATCCAAACGTTGATTCATAGTTACCATAATTCCTAACGTCATACACGCAGAAATAATTTGGGTAGAGCTTATGTCCATCATAGTGGCTACTTCGCCAACCGTAACGAATTCGGTAACTTTTAAGATTTTATTTTCGGCTTCTTGTTGTGCTTCTTCTTCCTCCGATTTTTGACGGTGAGAGTCTCTCTTTTCGCGTCGGTACTTTGCCCCTTTGGACTTCGTTGTTTTTCCTTGAAGCTTTTCGAGTGTTTCTCGAATTTGCTTTTGGATTTCTTCTTCAGTCGGCTCTTCTTTTTGAACTACTGGGCGTTGTTGTTTTTGTCCGCCCCTGCCTTGCGATGGCTTGCGGTTTCCGGGCCCCGTATCTTTAGTAATTCGCTTTCTACGGCGCTTATTCCCCTCTCCTTCAGCGGGTTTTTTTGGCGCGGGTTTTTTGAACTGTGCAAGATCGATTTTTTGACCTGTGGCTTTAAGTCCGCTAAGTTTTTTATAATGCGTTTCTATTTTACCACTCGGCTGTTCTGGGGTTTTTTTGTCAACAGTGGGTGCTGGTGCTGGCTCTGGAGCTTCTTCTTTTTTCGCTTCAACTTTAGGCGCTGGAGCAGGCGCTGGAGCTTCTTCTTTTTTCGCTTCAACTTTAGGCGCTGGTTTTGGTTTTGGTTTTGGATTTAAATCAATTTTACCAACCGTTTTTAGCCCTTCTAATTTACTTTGCGCTCGTACTACCGTATCGGGTTTTGGTGCGGGAGGCTCTGGTGGGGCTTCTTTTTGAGTTTGTTCTCGTATGGCTTCTTTTTCTTTGCGCTTTTCTTCGAACACCTCATGTGAAGCTTCTTTTTTAGAGCGATCCGTTTGGAAAGCGCCCAAAAGAAGCTCATACTCCTGTTGCGAGATTTTGGTAGTGGGTCGCGCCTCTACCTGAAACCCCTTTTCGGCAAGGTGCTCCACTGCACGATCCAACGAGATGTTTAACTCGCGAAGTACTTTGTTTATTCGAATTGTTTTTAAATCAGCCATAAAATGTTTGTGCGCTCAAAATTAAAAAAATACGCGTTTATTCGTTAGAGAACTCTGCGCTTAGTACTTTACGCACGTCCTGAATGGTTTCTTCTTCCAAGTCGGTGCGTTTTACTAAGTCCTCTATATCTTGTTCCAACACGCTTTTTGCAGTATCTAATCCTGCTTTTTTAAACTCTTCAATTATCCATGCTTCTATTTCATCAGAGAATTCTGTAAGTTCTACATCTTCCTCCATACCCTCACGATACACGTCAATCTCGTACCCTGTAAGTTGTCCTGCTAGTCGGATGTTAAACCCTCCACGACCAATAGCCTTGGATACCTCGCTTGGATCCATCATTACCTCAACGCGCTTGTTGTCTTCGTCAATTTTCAATGAGGCAACCTTAGCTGGACTCAAAGCTCTTGTAATCAATAGTTGCGTGTTGTTGGTGTAATTGATAACGTCAATATTTTCATTCCCTAATTCTCTCACAATACCATGAATACGCGATCCTTTCATACCCACACAAGCACCAACTGGGTCAATACGATCGTCGTAGGAGTCTACGGCTACTTTTGCTTTTTCGCCAGGGATACGAACGGCTTTTTTGATGGTAATCAGTCCGTCAAAAACTTCTGGAATTTCCTGCTCAAAGAGTTTTTCCAAAAACTTGGGTGCCGTTCTAGACATAATAATGCTAGGCTTGGTTCCTTTAAGTTCAACACTTTCAATAATCCCGCGAACGTTATCACCTTTGCGGTAAAAGTCGGATGGAATCTGACGATCTTTTGGTAAGATGATTTCATTGCCTTCATCGTCTAATAGAATAACTACGCGGTTGCGAATGTGATGTACCTCTGCGGAGTAAATCTCGCCAACTAAATCAATAAACTGCTTGTAAATAATGGTGTTGTCATGCTCGTGGATGCGCGCTACCAAATTTTGGCGTAACGACAATACCATTCGGCGACCTAATTGTGCCAATTTCACCTCTTCAGAAACGTCTTCTCCAACTTCAAAATCGGGCTCAATTTTACGTGCTTCAGAAAGTTCGATTTCTTCGTTGGGCTCTTCTACTTCGCCGTCTTCCACCACAATGCGGTTACGCCAAATTTCCAAATCCCCTTTGTCTGGGTTGATGATGATATCGAAGTTCTCATCGGTGCCGTATTTTTTCTTTAATGTAGCGCGAAATACTTCTTCCAAAATGGACATGAGCGTTACACGGTCGATGAATTTTTCATCCTTGAATTCCGAGAAAGACTCTATAAGTGCCAGATTTTCCATACTTACTTATTGAATTGAATTTGAACAGTTGCTTTTTTAATGTCTGTAAAGGAAACTTCGGCCTCTTTGGTAACCGTATGTTTTCCTTTTCCAATAGGTTTGGGCTCACGTGCTTTCCATTGCAGCGTTATGCCGTTTGTGTTAGTCGTGGTCAAGGTTCCTTTTATATTTTGGTCATCGTTGGTTATGATGGCTAAAATACGCCCTACATGTTTGTTGTATTGACGTGGAATTGTGAGCGGCGAAGCCGCACCAGCCGTACCTACTTCAAGCGAAAAATCGTGTTCTTCACGATCCAAATTGTGCTCGATATGACGACTTACTTGCATACATTGCTCTAAGGTCACACCTTGATCGCCATCTAAAACCACACGGATGTGTGATGCACTATCGATATGCGCATCTACCAAAAACAGCGATGGCTGTTCGGCAAGTGCTTCGTCTAGCAAATCATGTACGCTTTTCGTAAATTCCATAAAATAAAAAAGAGGACTTTGTCCCCCTACCTCTTCCCGTTAAACGGGGCAAATATAGCAATAATATTGGATTTTGTATATTTGATATGCCCAACGTTAAAATCTATATTTAAACTTAACCCTTTACTGTCTTAAATCTTGTGTTATGAAAAAAGAAAACACCTCGGTTCTTTATCGCATTATGGGTTGTTTGTTGATAATGCCTGCTTTTTATGTTAAAAATCTCCTTAAAAGGTCAAAAAAATCAGATCTTGTATTTATAGTTGTTGGCGTTTTTCTGCTGTTTTTAGTCAATTATGACGCTTTTATAAAACTTTTAAAATAGTATGAAAACCCTAAAACTACTTTTTTTAATTGTGTTTATACTTTTTATTGCCTATCTGTTATTTCATTTTGTTTCTGGAGTTCTTAACCCTTATCAAAACAATGCGCTGTGAATCATTTAAAATTGAATGACAAGCAAATTTTACAAATTATACTATTTATACTAACCTTTTTGTTGTTTATCTAAATCTTCTCCGATTGGGAACACTTTAAAGCAGAAATAGCTGATGCATTAAGATAAAACTAAAAAACCCGATCTTATTTGAACGGGTTTTTTGTTGGCCTACTAGGGCTCGAACCTAGACTCTTCTGAACCAAAATCAGACGTGTTGCCAGTTACACCATAGGCCAA
>ERZ802819.256-NODE-256-length-36034-cov-17.3322_pt1 | contig 36034 bp, 33 predicted proteins | sample MGYA00345647_ERZ802819 | MGnify/ENA primary metagenome ERZ802819 (study PRJEB30503, sample SAMEA104212355) | marine metagenome | biome: Westerlies Biome; feature: [SRF] surface water layer (ENVO:00010504) within the epipelagic zone...; material: water...
CTAATGTTGCCAAATACGTAGGAACTGAGTCAAGATTTATTCATAAAGGTCTGACTTCTAGTGACATTCTTGACACTTCTTTTTCTATTCAACTAAATCAGTCAAGTAAAGTTATTGAAAAAGGACTTCAGGATTTTGGGAAAGAGCTACTTAAGCTTGCAAAAAAACATAAACATACTCTTTGTATTGGAAGAAGTCATGGCATACATGCTGAGTCGACTACTTTCGGCTTAAAAATTCTTGGTTACTATGAAGAAAATAAAAGAAATATTAAAAGACTTCAGGACTCCATTAAGGAAATTCGAACAATACAAATGTCAGGCCCAGTGGGCACCTACTCAAATATTGACCAACGAGTTGAAAAAATGGTTGCTAAAAAATTAAATTTTTCAGTTGAGCCAGTATCAACCCAAATAATTCCCAGAGACAGACACGCTCAACTATTTAGTAGTTTTTCAATTATAGCCAGCTCTCTTGAGAGACTATCTACTGAAATTAGACATTTACAAAGAACAGAAGTTCTTGAAGTGGAGGAAGGTTTTGGCAAAGGCCAAAAGGGAAGTTCAGCCATGCCGCACAAAAAAAATCCTATTTTATCTGAAAATGTATCTGGTCTTGCCAAAGTTATAAGATCCTTAATCATTCCTGCATTAGAAAATATTACTACTTGGCATGAGAGAGATATTAGCCATTCAAGTGTTGAAAGAATAAATGCTCCCAATGCTACTATAACTTTAGACTTTGCTATTCAGAGGATGATTAATATTCTCTCAAATTTAGTAGTGCACAAACATAATATGATCTCTAATCTAAACCAATTAAAAGGCCTCCCCTATTCACAAAATGTTTTAATTTTTTTAATTGAAAATAAGGTTTCTAGAGAGGATGCTTATAAAATTGTTCAAGAATGTGCCCTTAAAACTTGGAATGGCGATCTTGGATTTAAAGAAAACTTATTAAAGCATCCAATATTTGTTAAATTTAATCTTTCAAAAAAAATTGATCAAATATTTACTAACAAACATTTATTTAAAAAAGTTGATTTGATCTTCAAGAGAGCTATCTAATGGCAACAAAAATGAAAAAACTATACGAAGGTAAAGCTAAAATCATTTATGGAAAATCAGCTAGCCAAGTTGTTGCTACATATAAAGATGATGCTACAGCATTTAACAATCTAAAAAAGGGTTCTATTAAGAACAAAGGCTTTATTAATAATGCTATTTCTTCTTATTTATTTGAAGTTTTAAATCACTGTAATATTCCAACCCATTTTATAAAAAAGATTGATAAAAAATCACAGCTTCTTAAAAAAGTAGATATTGTTCCAATTGAAGTACTTGTTAGAAATTATTTTGCTGGTTCTTTATCCAAAAAATTTGGAGTTAAAGAGGGAATAGAACTACCGGAAACGTTAATTGAGTATTGTTTAAAGTCAGATGATCTCGGAGATCCCCATATAAGCACAGAACATATTTTAAATTTGGGCTTATGTGATTTAGACAATTTAGAACTAATTGATGAATATGCTCTTAGAATTAATGATATTTTAAAGAGTTTATTTTATTCCATTGGCATAAATCTAATAGATTTTAAATTAGAATTTGGAATTACTAAAAAAAATAAAGAGTTAATACTAGCAGATGAAATTTCACCTGACACATGTAGGCTTTGGGATTTAAAAACAAACAAAAAATTGGATAAAGATCGCTTTAGAAGAGACTTGGGTAATGTTGAGGATGCATATAACGAAGTACTTGAAAGATTAAAATTAAAAATCTAATGCGTATTAAGATATTAATTCGTTTAAAAAAACAAATTTTAGAACCACAAGGCAAAGTGATAGAGCAATCACTCAACAATTTGGGCTTTGAGGGACTTAGAAATATTCGTCAAGGAAAGTTAATTGAATTAGACTTGCCTGAAAATATCAACCAAGAAGAAAAAGATAATATTATATCATCAGCTTGTAAAAAACTCTTAGTTAACGAGATCATTGAAGAGTACGAAGTACTTGGATGAGTTTTAAATCAGCTGTTATTACATTTCCTGGATCAAATTGTGACAGAGATGCAATAACTTATCTCAGAGATCTTACCAATAATGATGTCTTAAACATTTGGCATGATGAAACATTTATACCCTCTGTTGATTTAATCATACTACCAGGTGGATTTAGTTTTGGTGACTACCTTAGATCAGGGGCAATGGCATCAAAAAGTAATATTATACCTGAGGTAATCAAACATGCTAATAGCGGTAAGTTTCTTTTAGGTATATGTAATGGCTTCCAGATCTTATCTGAGATTGGTCTTTTAAAAGGTGCTCTCATACAAAATAATAAATTGAAATTTTTAGGCAAAGATTGTTTTGTTAAAAAAAAGCATGAAAATAAATTCAATAAATTAATTAAGAAAGATCAAGTTCTTCAAATTCCAGTAGCCCACAATGAGGGGAATTTCTATTGTAGCAATGATGATCTTAATTATTTGAATGACGAAGAATTAATTGCTTTTGAATATTGTATGGGGTCCTTTTCTAATTCCGATGCAAATATTAATGGATCTATTAATAACATTGCAGGAATTACAAATGAGGGAAAAAATGTATTAGGAATGATGCCTCATCCTGAAAGAGCCTATCAAAATTTTCACACCTCAATGGATGGGAAATCAATCATCGAGTCTTTAATATCATGAATAAAGAATTAATTTTACAACATGGGCTCACCCTTGATGAGTTTCAAATTATTGAAGATTGTTTAAAAAGAGATTTAACGATGGAGGAATTAGGTATTTTTTCAGCTATGTGGAATGAGCATTGTTGCTATAAAACATCCAAAAAATGGTTAAAAAAGCTACCTACTAAAAATGACATTGTTATTCAAGGGCCTGGAGAGAATGCTGGAATTATTGACTTAGAGGACAATGATGGCATAGCTTTCAAAATTGAAAGTCACAACCACCCTAGCTATATAGAACCCTTTAATGGTTCAGCCACAGGTGTTGGAGGAATATTAAGAGATATTTTCACCATGGGTGCTAGACCCATAGCTACTCTAGACTCAATTAGATTTGGTGAAATCAAAACAGATAAGACAAAATATCTGCTCAATGGGGTAGTCCATGGAATTGGTCACTACGGTAATTGTATTGGGATACCAAATATTGGAGGAGAATGTGAATTTGATAAGACCTACGATTACAATAATTTAGTGAACGCTATGGCCATAGGTCATGTTAAAAAAAATGCCATATTCTACTCAAAACCCAAAACAGTTGGTGGGTTAATTGTTTATATAGGTTCTAAAACAGGCAAAGATGGAATACATGGGGCCAGTATGGCTTCAGATGTATTTTCTGAAGATGACGAAGATGATAAAAGACCTTCAGTTCAAGTGGGGGATCCCTTTATGGAAAAACTCTTAATGGAGGGGTGTCTTGAATTAATGTCATCTGGATTAATCGAGTCAATGCAAGATATGGGAGCAGCAGGTATAACCTCTTCTAGTGTCGAAATGGCTTCTAAAGGCAATGTTGGTGTTTTAATTAACTTAGATAAAATTCCACTAAGGCAACCACTGACACCATACGAAATATTATTATCTGAAAGTCAGGAAAGAATGCTTGCAGTAATTGAAAAAGGAAATGATGAAAAAGTAAGAGAAATTTTAAAAAAATGGCAGATAGACTTTGAAGTTATTGGTGAAATAACAAATACCAAAAGAGTTGTATTTGAGTCTCAAAATAAAAAAATTGTAGATTTACCTGTAAATATTATTGTCGATGATGCTCCAGAATACGATAGGGAGTTTTATTTACCCAAAAAGAGAAATAAAAGAAAATTTGATTTATCTAATCTCACATTAGAAAAAATGATTAGTAATTTATTAAATAATTTAAATCATTTAGAAAAGAGTTGGGTTTATAACCAGTATGACTCAACAGTTATGGGGGATACGGTGAAAGAACCAGGGCAAGCTACTGGTATTGTTAAATTACATGATAGCCAAAAAGTAATAGGCGCTTCTACTGACTGTAATCCTTTATATATTAGAATTAATCCTGAATTAGGAATGATTTATACTGTGGCTGAGGCATATAGAAATTTAATTGCTTCAAATATCAAACCAATGGCAATAACAAATAACCTCAACTTTGCTAGTCCCCTCGATCCCAATATTATGGGAGAAATTGTCTTATCTGTAAACGGTCTTAAAATATCAGCCAGTCAGCTTGACACCCCAATTGTTTCGGGAAATGTATCTTTATACAACCAAACCAATGACGCTCCTATCAATCCTACCCCAGTAATTGGAATGGTGGGTTCAAACTCTAATATAAATAAAATTGTATCTAATAAATTTCAAAGTGAGGGAGATATTATTATTTCTATCGGAGAAAATATTGATCCACATAAAAGCCCCTATTTTCTTCAAGATCAAGAAATTGTTGAAGATATAAATTTATATAATGAATTAGAAAATATCAATCTAGAGGATGAGAAGATAACAGCAAAAATACTTATGGAAATATCAGATAATAATTTACTTCAGTCGTGTAATGATATTTCAAGAGGTGGTATTTTTATGACCTTGATGAAAATGATCCAAAAAAACTATGGATTTAATATTAAAGCATCAAACGACTTTGAGCTCTTTTGTGAATACAAATCTGGATATGTGACAACAATCAAGGAAAATAATTTAAAAAAAGTCTTTGCTCTTTTAGATGAAAATAAAATTAATTACGAAGAAATAGGTAGGGTTGTAATAGAGGAAATAAAAATAAATTCAAAAAATATTGATTATTTTGATATAAAAGATCAATATTTGAATAATTTTGAGAGAATAATTAATTAAATGCCGATTGAACAAAATAGATTAGAAAATATCCTTAAGGAGAAATTTCCTAACTCAAAAATAATTATTGAAGATTTAGCTGGAGATAATGATCATTATTCAGTTTTTATAGAAAGTTCGTTATTTAATGATCTTTCAAAGATAAAGCAACATCAGTTGGTATATAAATCACTTGATGGCTTGATGGATAACGAATTACATGCCATGCAATTAAAAACGAAAGGAACTAACTAATGGAACTAGACACAAATACTAAAGATAAAATTGAAAAATTAATTGGAGAAAATGAGGTACTACTTTTTATGAAAGGTAATCCAGATTTTCCCATGTGTGGTTTTTCTTCAGTTGCTAGCACAATCTTAAAAAAATGTGGTGTAGAATTTGGACACTGTAACGTTTTAGATGACAATGACATTCGCGAAGGTATTAAAGCCTTCTCAGATTGGCCAACTATCCCTCAGCTTTACGTTAAAAAGGAATTTGTAGGTGGTTGTGATATTATGAAAGAGATGGCTGAGTCTGGTGAATTAGTAGAACTTCTTAACACTAGGGGAATTAAGACAGAATTAAGTTAATTTTATCTAGAATAAAATTCTACGACTAAGTTAGGCTCCATTTGGACTGGGTATGGAACGTCAGTTAGTTGAGGGCCTCTAATAAATTTACCTAAACATTTAGAAATTTCTAATTGTAGATACTCTGGTACGTCTCTTTCATTAGAGCTTAGGGTTTGGATGATCATAGGAATATTTTGACTTGTATCCTGCAGTGAAATTTCGTCTCCATCTTTTATTTGATAAGATTTTCTATCGACAACTTTACCATTCACCATAACATGGCCATGACTTACTAATTGCCTTGCAGCGAAAACCGTTGGTGCAAATTTTAATCTAAAAACTACAGCATCTAGTCTTCTTTCTAATAACTCTATAAGAATTTGACTAGTATCACCTCTTTTTCTTGAGGCTTCTTGATAAATTTTAATAAATTGTTTTTCAGTGATATCTCCATAATACTTCTTTAACTTTTGTTTAGCTGCAAGCTGGATACCAAAATCAGAGGGCTTTCTTTTCCTAGCTTGACCATGTTGGCCAGGACCATAAGGCCTTCTATTAAATGGGCTTTTAGGCCTACCCCACAAATTGAGTCCAAGTCTTCTATCTATTTTATGTTTGGAAGATAATCTTTTAGTCATGAATTGGTGTTTTATATAGATTTGGCATTTTAAGTCAATTTATTTTGTTATAAATTTTAATATACCATATGCTGTTTTTAGTGATTTTTCGTCTATTTTGGAAGTTTTCAAAAAGTTTCTAATAGATATTTCTAAATTCTGTCTCTTAGAGGGAACAGTTGTAAATGCTTTATTTTTCAATGTTTTCATAAGAAAATTTAAGAAATTTTCTATTTGATCAGACTTCAATTGACCTGATTTGTTTTGATCAAATTTTAATGTCTCCAATTGACTAAGTTCATAAGCTACAACAGATATTGTATGAGATAAATTTAGAGAGCTTTTATTGAGGGTGGGAAGAGTAAGAATATAATTAGAATAAGAAATTTCTTGATTATTTAGTCCATTATTTTCTTGGCCAAATAATATGCTAATATTTTTAGCATTTATTTTCTTAATATCTTTAATTTTAATTTGGGGAATATTGAAGTCTCTCTGCCTCACAGTTGTAGCTATAATTAAATCACTTTTTTTTATTGCCTCAGGAATAGAGGAAAAGGTTTTAACACTTTTAGCTAAAGTAGAAAAATGTTTTGATGAACTTAAGCCTTTTTCATTGGGCCATGGATTTCTAGGGTTAACTAAATTTATATCTTTGAATCCAAAGCATCCAATAGATCTAATTGACATACCAATATTTTCAGATAATTGCGGTTTGTTTAAAATGAATTGAATTTTTTTTTTCAAGAAGATTTAATTAATTTGTATATCAAACTCTCCCTAAGAGCATTGTACGAGGCATCGATAATATTGGTAGATACTCCAACTGTAGTCCAAATAGCTCCCTTTTTATCCTTTGTTTCAATAATAACTCTAACTATTGCATCAGTGCCCTTTTCTGAAGATAAAATTCTAACTTTAAAATCTGTTAGCTCTAAATCTACTAATGAAGGATAAAAACTCATCAATGATTTTCTCAAGGCTTTATCAAGAGCGTTGACGGGACCATTCCCTACCTCAACATTCATAAACTCTTCGTTATTTACAACTATTCTTACCGTTGCCTCCGACTCAGTTACTAACTCTCCTTTAGCATTCCATCTTCTATCATCTATAACCTTGAATCGAACTAACTCAAAATATTCTGGAATACCAAAAAGAGTCTTTCTCGCTAAAATTTCAAAACTAGCTAAGGCTTGGTCAAATGCATAACCCCTAAACTCATGCTCTTTGACTTTTTGAAGGAGTAAATCTAATTTATCTTTATGTTCATCTGGGTCTATACCCACAGTATTTAAAAGGGATGTAATATTTGATCTTCCAGATTGATCTGAAATAACAATTTTTCTTGTATTACCTACTATTTTTGGATCAATGTGTTCATAAGTCTTGGGATCTTTATTGATGGCAGACACATGAAGCCCTCCTTTGTGGGAAAAAGCATTCTCTCCGACATATGGCTGTTGGCTGTTAGGTTGTCTATTTAAAATCTCATCCAGAAGTTGAGATGTTTTTTTTAATTTATTTAAGTTTTCTTTAGAAACTGAGGTTTCAAAATTTGATTTTAAAATAATTGAAGGGATAACTGAAACTAAATTGGCATTACCACATCTTTCTCCTAGCCCGTTTATAGTGCCTTGGACCTGCCTTACACCAGCATTAACTGCCGCTAGAGAATTAGCAACAGCATTTTCTGTATCATTGTGTGCATGAATACCAAGTCTCTCTCCTGGAATTATTTTTATAACTTCTTTAATGATAGTTTCAACTTCATTGGGTAATGACCCTCCATTGGTATCGCATAATACTATCCATCTAGCATTATTATTTAAGGCTTCTTGTAAACATTCGGTGGCATATTGGGGATCACTCTTGTAACCATCAAAAAAGTGTTCAGCATCATAAATAGCCTCAATGCCTTTTGAGTTAATATGTTGAATACTTTCTCCTATCATCTTTAAATTATCAGACTTAGTAATACCCAAGGCTTTTTCTACTTGATAGGAAGATGACTTTCCAACGATACAAATATGTTTTACTTTTGTATTGATTAGATTATTCAATCCAGGGTCATTAGAGACACTAGCAGAAGGTCTTCTAGTCATTCCAAAGGCTACTAGATTTGAATTCTTAAATTTTTTAGGAGATTGAAAAAAACTATCATCAGTTGGATTAGATCCTGGCCAACCACCCTCAATATAATCAATACCTAATTCATCTAAGGCATTGGAGATTTTCACTTTATCTTCTACACTAAAGTCGACACCAGTTGTTTGCTGACCATCTCTTAAAGTTGTATCAAAAAAATAAATTTTGTTTGTGTTTAAATCTTTTTCCATTCAGTTCCACTTTTTTTATCTTCTAAAAGGATACCTTCCTTTTGTAATTCATCTCTAATTTTATCAGCCAAATCAAAGTTTTTTTCTTCTTTTGCCTGTTTTCGGCGAGATATCATATTTTCAATATGCTCTTTATCAAGGTTTAATTCTTTTTCTTTAAAATCAGGTTTTAGGCCTAATATTTTCAATCCATTATTGAAATGAGATATTAGTTTAGGATTATCAGGGTTTTTTCGTAATTCATTCACAATTTGCTGAAGTCTTTTTAAAGCGCTAGGAGTATTTAAGTCATCGTTAAGAGCTTCAATAAATTCTTCATCCAATTCAAAATTATTTGTTTCTCTAACAAAGCCTCGCCATTTTTCAATAATATTTTGGGAATACCTAAGTAATTCATCTGAAAAGTCAATTGGTTGTCTATAATGTGTTGTCAATATTGAGTATTTAATAATTGTTGGCTCGTAAATGGTTAATAAATCATTAACAATTGTAATATTTCCAAGAGATTTTGACATTTTTTCTCCCTGGAAGTTGATAAAACCATTATGTAGCCAATAATTAGCCATTTGACATCCATGGTAGCAGGTTGATTGCGCTATTTCATTTTCGTGATGTGGAAAAATTAAATCTAATCCTCCTGCATGTATATCTATTGTAGGCCCTAAAAGTTCAGCAGTCATAGCGGAGCACTCTATATGCCAACCTGGTCTACCCTTGCCCCAAGGACTATTCCATGATGGTTCATTTTCCTTTGATGGCTTCCACAAGACAAAATCTTCAGGGTTTTTTTTATAAGAAGCGACCTCAACTCTAGCACCACTAATAATATCTTTCAGAGATAGTTTTGATAGTTGACCATAATTATTAAATTTTTTGGCTTCAAATAAAACATGATCAGCAGATACGTAGGCGTATTCTTTTTCAATAAGAGAGGAAATCATTTCGACCATTTTTGAAATATAATCTGTGGCTTTGGGTTCAAATGTGGGCTGAAGTATAGATAATACTTTAAGATTTTCTTGATAAACTTTCTCAGTATTTTTAACTAGTTCTTCTGTAGGTATATTAAGTTCATTAGCCTTATTAATTATTTTGTCATCAATATCAGTAATATTTCTAGCATATTGAATATTGTTTAAGCCATATGTATTTCTTAGTAATCGAAATAAGATATCAAAAATTATAATAGGACGGAAATTACCAATATGTGGATTATTATAAAGAGTGGGGCCACAAGCATAAATTTTAATTGAGTTACTATCTATTGGCTTAAATAGTTCCTTTTTTTTTGAAAGAGTATTATAAAGCTTCAAACTCATTGAGTATTCTTTCAAGCCCACTGAAACCGAAAAATAAATATAAATCTTTTACAGAAGGTCCATTATTATTACCTGTAAAAATATAACGAGTATTAGTAAAAATGTCTTTTTTAGAAAGTTTATTATCTTTTTCAATTAAAAAACTTATGTAAGCATCAAATTTTAAGTCTTTGATTTCACTAATATTATTTTTTAATAATTTTATAAATTCTTTATTTGGAGTTATTTCAATTTTTTTTCGTCTTATAATATCTAATAATTCTTTAATATTTTCATAGGTTTCTATATTATCTTTTATTAAATTCCATTCTTTTTCTGTTATTTTTAATTCCTCTAATTCAATAAATTCATTTTTAATGTCAGCTATATTCATGTTTCTTAATGAGTTTTTTTGAAAGTGATCAATTTTTTGAATATCTAATTTTGGGAGATTTTTAGAAATTTTAGAGAGATCAAAATCTGCAAAAGCATTAATTGCAACTTCTTTAAAATTGACATCTTTGTTTAGGCCAACGGAGCATAAATAAGATAAAATACTATTAGTTGTGTAGCCTTTTGCTTTAAACTTATTAATTGATATTGAGTCAAAATTTCTTTTACTAAGTTTAGTTCCATCCTCGTTTAACATAAGGGGGTTGTGGCCAAATAATGGAGGAACAGATTCTAAACTTTGAAATAATTCATTATGAACTGCTGAATTAGACAAATGATCTTCTCCTCTAATTATATGGGTTATTTTCATATCAATATCGTCAACCACACTTGGGAAATGATATAAATAGCTACCATCTTCTCTTCTTAAGACTGGGTCGGACTGAGAGGATAAATCTACTTCTGTTGTTCCTTTGACTAAATCATTCCAAGAGATTTTGGATTGTGATAATTTAAATCTCCAATGAGGGTTTTCACCATTAAGTATTTTTTTTTCTATTTCATCTTTAGATAAGAGTAATGACTCTCGATCATAGATTGGTGGCTTGCCTGCTTTTAATTGAAGTTTTTTTTTAATTTCTAAATCTTCATTTGACTCAAAGCATGGGTATACAAAATTTTTGGATATTAACGAGTCAAACAGCTCGTTGTATCTTTCTATTCTTTTACTTTGATAAAAAGTTTCATCATAATCTATGTTTAACCACTTTAAGTCTGAAGCAATTGAAACAATGAACTCCTCACGACTTCTTTCTTGATCGGTGTCATCATATCTTAGGATAAATTTGCCATTATTTTTTTTGGCAAAAACCCAATTCAAAAAACATGATCGTAGATTTCCTAAGTGTAGGTGTCCTGTAGGACTAGGGGCAAATCGAGTTATTGTCATTTAATTTTTTTTAATAAGTATTCCCTTGATACCTTGACTCTGGGAGTCTTGCCATACTTAATTATGTCAGCTGTTGCATAAGTTTCAGACCATTTTTCTGGAAGATAACTTCCTGTTCCGATAATATCAATTGGAGCTTTAGCTAGTGCCATTGCTTTACATTTATCATTAGTAAAACCACTAGAGGCAATAATCTTTACTTTTTTGAAACCAAATTGGTCTAATTGAGATCTCAAATACCATATTGCGGATGCAGTGACACCCGGACCCACTAAGTGCCTTAATTCATCATCAGATCTATATTCTTTAGTAGATCCAGGAGCAAATCTATCAAGAATTTCGTATGACTTAGAGGTATCTAGCCCCTCAACAAACCTACCACTTGGAGTGTCTAACCGAATAAGGACTTTTCCATTTTTTGACAGTTTATCAAAATAATTACATACTTGAATTGAGTCAGAAATTTCTTTGCCAAAATAATCTGGAAGAACCACTAAATCATTTTTGGGAAACGAATTATGAAACATTTTCACAGCTTTTAAAGTTGATCCTGCATACCCAATTATTGCATGTGGCATAGTTCCTAGTGCCTTGTTAGAAGGGAAAAGATTGGAAGTAGCCTCAATAGAAGTTCCAATAAAACCCTTTGCTTTATTTTTTTTCGCAGCTTTTGAACCAACTGAAGACGCATAAGACATTAAATGAGACATCTCAGATCCTGCACAATGTCGAGCATCCATAGCAATAAAAGCTGTATTAGGTAAATCAATACACATTTGATAAGCGTTAGCTGCAGCAATGCAAGCAGGCCCTATTTTTTGAAGAAGCAAAGTTTCAAGATCTACAATATTTTTAAAAGAACCTTTAATAAAAAGAATTGGTTCGCCTGCTCCAAAATGATCACCTTCTTTAAAAGGGCTTGAGGTTTGAATTTTAATATTTCGCTCTTTAGCTATTTGTTTAATCCAATCAATTGCAATTTTTAATGCAATAATTCCAGGCCTTCTAATAAAAATCGCATATGTAACAATTATATCACCATTTTTTTTTATGATCTCTTTTGATTTTAAGAAATAACTATCTGTATAAGACTTTATGAGATCTGAATTTGTTTTTTTATTCATTATGAATAATAAAACTAAATTATATTATCGTTAGACAATAAGTCAGCTAATAAAAAAGATAACTCTAAAGATTGATTTACATTCAATCTTGGATCACAAAAAGTGTGATATCTATCACCTAAATTTTCATCTTTAATATCATCGGGTCCACCTACACACTCAGTTACATTTAATCCAGTTAGTTCTAAATGAACTCCTCCAGGAATGCTTCCTTGAGCCTTATGGATTTCAAAAAATGATTGTATTTCATTGAATATATTAACCGTAGCCCTAGTTTTGTATCCAGAATTGCTAGTAGATGTGTTGCCATGCATAGGATCACAAACCCAAGTAACATTTCTGCCAAGTGAGTCAATTTCTTTTAGAATACTTGGGAAAGTAGATTTAATTTTATCGGCACCCATTCTTACAATTAAGGTAAGTCTTCCACCTTCATTATCAGGGTTAAGAATATCTATATTTTTTTTAAGATCATCTATACTAGTAGAAGGACCAACTTTAAGACCTAAGGGATTTTTAATACCGCTCAAATAATGAATATGAGCACCATTTGGGTCGCGGGTCCTATCACCCACCCATAAAAAATGTGAATTTACATTATACCAATCGCCAGTAGTGCTATCAATTCTAGTAAATGCTTGTTCATATGGTAAAAGAAGAGCTTCATGACTAGTATAAAAATCTGTTTCTCTTAATTCTCTTGTATTTTGCTCGTTAATACCACAAGCATTCATAAATTTAATGCTTTGTTCAATTTTTTGTGAAAGATCTTTATATTTTTTGGTAGACTCAAAATTATTTGCGAAATCTAAATTCCATTTATTTAATTGATTAAGACTAGCAAAGCCACCTTGAGCAAAGGCTCTTAATAAATTTAATGTTGATGCAGAATGATTATAGGCATGTAACATTCTAGATGGGTTAGGCTCTCTTGAGTCTTTTTTGAATTCGAAGGCATTAATAATATCACCCCTATAACTTGGTAATTTTTCGCCATTTTTTTCTTCAAAATCTGAACTTCTGGGTTTTGCAAATTGACCACCGATTCTTCCAAGTTTAACAACCGGTTTATTAGTTGCAAAAGTTAAAACGACAGACATTTGTAAAAGCAATTTAAAAGTATCCCTAATTGTATTTGGGTTTAATTCACTGAAGCTTTCAGCACAATCTCCACCTTGTAAATAAAAAGATTCTCCTTTTTGTACTTGATGAATTTGAGATTTAAGGGATCTAGTTTCACCTGCAAAAATTAAAGGTGGCAATGAAGATAAGTTATCTAATACTTTCTCAAGATTACCTTGATCAGAATAACTAGGCATCTGCTTTGCTTCAAAATTCTTCCAACTATCTTTAGACCATTTCATGAGGTGAGGATTATATTGTTAAATGTTGTAATTAAAAGAAATTATTGTTTCTTAGCCCTAAAAGGCCAATTAAAACTTACTCTTGGTTTAGGCAGTTTTGGAAGAGATGGCTTAAAATTTTTAGTATTAAAAGAGTCAAGTGAGATTTGCTTTTTATCAGTGTATTGAGAATCTAAAGAGGATGCATTGCTTTTATCGTTTAAATTTTTATTTAAATCTATCATCATAATTAAACCAGATTGGGAGACTACATAATATCTCTCATCAAGGTTTAAGAGATCAAAGGTACTTTGACTGACATTATGCCCTTCTTTATTTTTATTTGAGGGTGCTTTTAGATAGATAACGTCAGATGTTGATTTTAGGCTTAGGTCGGAAGAACAAATAATAGTATTTTCATTAGAGAGTATATCCTTAAGATCTTTATTCTTATCTAATAATTTAATCCTTGGTAGAAATTTTCCCTTTATATATCCATTTGTTAAATATTCTTCATCTATGGAGTTAGAAAAAAAATAATTTTCAAAATTATATAGATTATCAATTTCTAGAACTTGATTGGAAAAATTATATGTTTTATTGAGTCTTAATAAAAATTTAAAAATTAATGAGGATAAGAAATTTGGAATAAAATTATAAAAAGTAAAAAATAATTTATTTATGTAATTAGTATTATTCTCACTTGCTTTAATAGGAGATTTAATATCTTTAGATAATATTTTTAATATTTGAGTTAACTGATAAGTCATACCAAGGAAAGTGTCATTCATAATATTAATATTATTAATAATTTTATTATTTTTATTAATAATTATTTCTTTTGGAATTTTTATTTCTAAGATAGAGTTTATATCTAAAATTTTATTTGATAACTTTTTAACATATTTATTTAAATTATTAATATTATCAGAAATTACATGAATTATATCATTGCTTGGGAAAACTATATTGATATTTTTAGATTTTAAATTTGTAAAAATAGAATTTGCATATTTATGAGGCATATTCTTAATTTCATAAAGATAAAAAATTTTTGAAATTTTCGTCTCAATAACAAGGCCCGAAGTTTCATTTGTACTAGTAAATTCAGTATTATTAATAATATAAGAAATTTGATCTCCGGTAATGGGCTCTCTCATTAAGAGTTTTGATTTATTAATTATACCGTAAGTATCCAAAGGATGATGATCAAAATTATCATTTATCATATTTGAAGGCATAAAAAAATATTGATAATTATTTTTATAAATAGTTTTTTCAGTCAGTTTGACATTGGAATAATTAGAAACCTCTAAGATAGAGGCTAAGATATAATTATCTACAATTGAATTATTAAAACTCATCTATCTACTCAACAGTGACAGATTTTGCAAGATTTCTTGGTTGATCAATATCAGTACCTTCATTAAGAGCAAAATAATATGAAATTAATTGGAGGGGAATAGAATAAATGAAAGGTGTGTCAATAAAGTTTTCCTTGGGTAGATTGGGAACTTTCATTTCTGTTCCTGCTTTCTTTGTTCTTTTTGCACTAGTGAGTATAATGGTTTTTCCATTTCTTGCCGAAATTTCTTGAGCATTTGATAAAGATTTCTCATAGAGCTCATTATTTGGATTAATGCATACTGTCATTGTATCTTTATCGATTAACGCAATAGGACCATGCTTCATCTCACCACCAGGGAAACCTTCGCTATGCATATATGAGATCTCTTTCAATTTTAATGAGCCCTCTAATGCAATGGGGTAGGAAATATTTCTTCCTATAAAATAACAAGAATTTACTAAACTAATTTTTTTGGCAAGGTATTTTGCTATTGGAGTAAAGTCTTTAATAAGATTTTTTAATTTTACTGGTAATAAATTTAAAATTTTTATATTTTTTTTGTAATCTATATGAGAAATAACCTTATTCATCTTACCTACTTCTAATGATAAATTTGCTAAGCTCAAGATCTGACAAGTAAATGCTTTTGTTGATGCTACACCAACTTCCTTTTGAGCATAAGTAGGTATAGTTACATCTGCTTCTCTAACCATGCTACTTTGAAGAGAATTCGTAATAATAACTGATCTGTGCTTGTATTTTTTAATATATTTTAATGCCATTAGGGTATCCATAGTTTCTCCAGATTGAGATATGAAAATATATAAAGTTTTATTGTTATTGCTTATATTTTTGTATCGTAGTTCAGATGCTAATTCAGAAGATACATCCAAATTAGTGAATTTATTAAAATAATATTCCCCTATCATGCAGGCATGGTAAGCAGTTCCGCATCCCACCAATACTAGCTTATCTACATTAAATAAGTTTTCGAATTTAGCCTTAAAATCAATGAAGAATTCAGAGCCATATATTAGCTGAGTATCTTTAAGTACTTTGGGCTGTTCATGAATTTCTTTTAGCATGTAGTGTTGGAATTTACCCTTATCATAAGGATTTTGTGATACTGAATTATCTTCGAAACTAATTTTAGAATTATTATTCAATTTTTTAATATTGTCGTTATTAATTTTTACAATATCACCATCCTTTAAGTGATAAATTTTATTGTGGTAGTTAGATAAAATTGAAGAGTCTGAACAGACATAAAATGATTTATTTTTATGGGATAGAGAAATAGGACTCCCATTTTTCAGTAAATAAAAGCTGTTATTTTTTTTTATGAATATTACAAATGCATAATTTCCTTTTATGGTCTTTAAAAAAGTCTTAATTGCTTCATCGGGGTTTTTATATTTATTTAGTAAATAGCTTAAAAAATAAAAGCTAACTTCTGTATCTGACTGAATATGACTTGGGATATCAATATATCTATTTTGTATTTTTAAATAATTTTCGATAATTCCATTGCAAACTAAAGTTAGATTTTCATCAGAGAAAGGATGTGCGTTATTTCTATTAACTATACCATGTGTGGCCCATCTAGTATGACCTATAATTCCGGTAAAATTTTTATCTGAAAATTTTTTTGATTTTTTTTCAAGCTCAGAGATTTTTCCAATACTTTTAATGGTTCTAATTCTATTTTTTTCGAATAGTGAAATGCCAGCTGAGTCGTAACCACGATATTCTAACTTTTTAAGGATATCAATAGCTTCGTTTTTTAAAGAATTAGATTTTAATATTCCTACTATACCACACATTATTTTATTTTATTTTTAATATTTTTTTGCTTTGGTCTACTAATTGCAAAATATCCTTTAGAGATATTTTTTGTAATTACTGATCCTGCAGCTACATATGCACTACTTCCTATTTTTACAGGGGCTATGATGGAAGAGTTAGAGCCAATAAAACAATTATCTCCAATTAGACAGGATAATTTGTTTCTTCCATCATAATTACAAGTAATTGTACCTGCACCAATATTAGAATTTTTTCCAACTACTGTGTCACCAATATAAGATAAATGATTAATCTTAACCCCAGTTGACAATTTAGATTTTTTTATTTCAACAAAATTTCCAATTTTAATTTGGTCTTGTAAATCAGACGAAGGTCTGACTCTCGCAAAGGGTCCTATAGAACAATTTTTACCTATTCTGCAATCTTCTAAGTAAGAAAATGATTTAACTATTGTATCTTTTTTTATTTTAACACCTCTGCGTATTACTACGTTTGGTTCAATAACAACACCCTTTTCAATACTGACATCATTCTCAATATACACGGTTTCAGGCTGGTATATTCTTACTCCAGACTCCATAAGTTTATTTTTAATATAATTTTGAGATAAAATTTCTAAATCATTTAATTCCTTTACGCTGTTAATTCCTTGAATTGGTACACCAGAGTTAACAATTGTCGTTAAATTTAAATTTTTATTATTACAAATATCGATTAGATCAGTGATGTAGTATTCTTTCTTATTAGGATTTTTTTTTATGAGGTTTATATTAGAAATTGCTCTCTTTGATATCATAAATATACCTGTGTTAACTAAATTAATTTTTTTTTGAATATTATCACAGTCATTCTCTTCAATAATTCTGACAAGTTTTTTATTGTTTAGGATTAATCTTCCATATCCCTTGGGATTGGAAATATTTTGAGAAAGAACACTAATATCTGAATTTGTCTTTACTGATTTATTTAAAAAATCACTTATGACTTTATAATCAAAAACTGGGGTATCTGATAGCATGACAAGGTAATAGTCATATTTGTTATTTTTTTTATAAAATTGTCTAACTGCGCCTCCCGTTCCATCAACAGGATTTTGCTTAAAAGGTGAATAACCTTTATCTTGGAAATAATTTAAGTTTTCTTTATTAGAAATAATTTCAAATTTAGTAATTTTCTTTATTTTTTTAAGAAGATTAATATTGTAGTCCACAATTGGCAGACCAGATAAATTATGCATGAACTTAGGAATAGAGGATTTAAATCTTTTACTCTCACCCGCTGAAAGAATAATGGCGCAAATTTTCATAAAGATGTAAAATAATATTAAATGATTGCAGCTTTACACTAAAAATATATCTAATTATGTAAATTATGCCCACTATCGTTAAAAAAAATAATAGTAAAAACCTTTTAAAATTTATTAAAGAAAAGCTTTCAAAGAAGGAATTAGTCGTACTTCCTACTGAGACTGTTTATGGTTTAGCTGGAATAGGTACGAGTATAATTTCTGCCAGAAAAATATATCAACTTAAAAAAAGACCCTTAAATAAAAAGTTGATATTTCACTGCTCAAATTTGGAGATGGTAAAGAAATATTTCCATTTAAATAATGAAAATCTCATTCTAGCTGAACAATTTTGGCCGGGACCTTTAACTTTAATTTTAAAGAGGAAATCAAAAAAAATACCTTTTCAATTAACCCAAAAAGAGAATTGTGCAGTTCGTGTCCCCAAAAATATATTTTCCCAAAATATTATAAACATCTTGGGAAAACCAATTGTTATGCCTTCTGCTAATAGATTTAAAAAATTAAGTCCAATAAATGCTAATATGGTTTTTGATCAATTTAGAGAAACTAATTTATTAATAGTTGATGATGGTAAATGTAATATTGGGTTGGAGTCCACTCTGATTAAAATTACTAATAAAAAATTAGAAATTATCAGACCAGGTAAAATTACTATAAAAAATATATTAAAATTTCTTCCGTATATTGAAATTTTTCAAGGTAAAAATAAAAAAAGCTTTTCGGGCACTTCTAAAAAACATTATTCACCAAAGAAGAAAATATTTTTAAATCAAAGAGGATTTAAAAAAGACAGTGCATTTATTAATTTTGGTAAAGATAAAAGAGGTCAATTTAAAAATCTTAGTAAAATATCAAATTTGAATGAAGCTGCAAAAAACCTATACCATTTTATTTTTTTGGCTGATAAAAATAAAAATTATAAAACTATTAGTATGGCTCCTATTCCTGAGTATGATCTTGGGATAGCTATTAATGATAGGCTTAAAAGAGCTTCAAAATGAAATATCCCTTTAAGGTAATACAAAAAGATAATGAATTAAAAGCAATTCCCCAAAATACAAAAGAAGTTTCAACAATAATGAAATTTTGTAATAAAAAAAAAATTAATATCATTCCCTTAGGAGGTGAAACAAATCGAGTAGAAGGAACTAAAGGTCAATCTAAAAGTCTTAATATGTTTATTGATTTTAAAGAAATGAATAAAATTGAAGAAATAGATAGAGAAAATATGATTGTTACGGCTCAAGCAGGCACAAAACTCAAAAAAATACAAAATGAATCATCTAAAAAAGGGTTAATATTTCCAGTAAATATTGCTCCTAGTGAAAAATGTACCATTGGGGGCAATGTTTCAACTAACGTAGGGGGGTTGCAAACATTAAAATATGGAAATATAGAAGATCATATTAACGGATTAGAAGTTGTATTAAGCGATGGAACAATTCTAGATTTCCAAAGTAAATTAAAAAAAGATAATTTTGGGCCAAAGTTATGGAAAATATTTTGTGGATCTGAGGGTATATTTGGAACTATTACTAAAGCTAATTTAAAACTACTTCCTAAAAAGAAATATAAAACTACTTATTTAGTAAAAATTGATAATCTAGCTAAGTCAAATAAATTATTGAAAAATTTAAGAAATGATCACTATGATGATCTAATAAGCTTTGAAATAATATTTCCAATACCTAGTTATTATTTATTTAATAAGAAATCTAATTATCATTTAATAATAGAGTTTAGTTCAAATCATAAAATTAATTTCCTAAATAATATAAAAAAACAAAAAATATTTGATAATCTTGAAATATTAAAAATCGAAAGAAATATTTCTAAATCTTGGATATGGAGTAAAAGAGAAGAACTAGTTTACAATCAATCAAAATATAATTTTTTGCAAAAATTTGATATCAGTTTACCTATAAATAAATGGGGTTATTTTACTAAAGAAGTAAATAAATTCATTCAAAATAATGAAATCTTTACTCCTTATTTTTTTGGGCATTTAGGAGATGGTAATTTACATTGTAATTTTAAAGTTGAACCTAATACCAAAAAAAATATTAACTTATTATCTAAGTTTATATATGACTTAACAATCACATGTGATGGAAGTATAGCCGCAGAACATGGCCTTGGAGTTTTAAAAAATAAACTTCTAATAAAATATAAATCTAAAAATTATTATGAATTTCTTAAAAAATTTAAGAAGCACTTAGATCCAAATCTAGTTTTAGGGAAAAATAAGCTATTTAAAACTTAATAGATCTTTGAGTTTGAAGTAGCTCATTGCTAATACTAATAGTGGTGTGTCTATAACTCCAAATCCTGGAAAATTTTGATGTTCAAACTTTCTAAATAACTCAAAACTACTATCCTGAGAAGAAATAACTTTAGCAAGCATTTTACCAACCATTGTTGTTATTGCGAGCCCATGACCAGAATAACCTTGAGCAAAAAGGATATTATTATCTATTGCACCAATGTGAGGTAACCTATTTACTGTTATAGCCACATGGCCACTCCAGGTGCACCAAGCTTTATATTTTTCTAAACCTGGTAAAATCTTTCTAACGCTTTTTTTTAGAGACTCCTCTAAGTTGACTGGGTCGACATTTGAATAACTCACACCTCCACCAAATATAAGGTTGTCATTTTTATCAAGTCTAAAATAATTTAATACAAACAGCATATCTCCCACAGTTATTTGTTTTTTAAAAAATTTATTTAATTCTTCTTTTGGTATATTAGTAAATGCTGAAACATATGTTTTAACAGGCATAATTTTTCTTCGAAGCTCTTTGTTTAAATTTCCAATATAGGCATTACAACACAATATCATCTTATCTGCAGTGACAGTGGAGCCATTATTTAATTTAACTTTAACCTGATTATTAGATTCATAAGACTCTACAGTTGAGTCCTCATAAATCTTGCAATTATTTTGCTTTGACAATTCTTTTGCAAGACCCAAACAATAATTCAAAGGATGTATTTGGCCACACTCTGAGTCATACATAGCTGATTTATAATAAGGACTTTGAAAGTAATCCTTCATTTCTTGATTAGATAAATATGAGGCAGAATCATATTGGAATTTATTATTCAGCAAATCTACATATTTTTTTAATTCTTCATCATGAGACCTGGTCACTGCAGCTTGCAGATATCCTTCTATAAGACCACATTCGATATTTAAATCTTTAATATTTTTTTTAACCTCTCTAACTGCATCAATTGTAAAATTCCATAATTGCTTTTGTTCGTCGTTTGAATGTTTTTGTGATGAAAAATTACCTGAAAAATCATGAAGAAGCTGCCCCCCATTTCTTCCAGAAGCCCCCCAACCTATTTTATTTTTCTCTAATATTATAATTTTTAAATTAGGGTTGATTTTATTGAGATAATAGGCAGTTGAGATACCTGATAACCCTCCCCCTATTATACAAACATCACATTGTAACGATTCAGTTAATCTGTTAGTATCCAATTCGTATGATTTTGTTCTTACATAGTAGTTATCTGAATATTCCATCAGTTACATAAATATCAAATTTTGTAGGTTAGTTATATAAATGAATAATTATATTGAATGGTTTAAAAAAAATAAAATAACGGAAGTTGAATGTTTAATTCCTGACAATTCAGGCATTCCAAGAGGAAAAATACTTCCTACTAAAAAATTTCTAAGTTCTTTTGAGTCAGGAGGTTTACGATTGCCTTTGGCTCTATTTAAACTAGCCGTATCTAGAAGTGTTACATACTCAATTGATGACCAATTACTAAATCCAACAGATGGAGATTTTATTTTAAAGCCAGATTTTAATACTTTAAAAGTAGTACCCTGGTATGAGGAACCTACTGCACAAATTATTTGCGATGCAGTTGACAGAAATAATAATGAAATTGAGGTATATTCTCGAGGAATTCTTAAGAGAGTAATAGGGTTATATAGAGATATGGGGTTAGAACCTATTATAGCGCCTGAAATAGAATTTTATCTTGTTAAAAAAAATAATGATCCTGACTACCCCCTAGAAACACCTGCTGGCCAATCTGGAAGAATAGAAAAAGGCAACCAATCTTATGGAATAGATGCAATCAATGAATTTGATCATATCTTTGAAGATTTATATGATTATTGTGAAGCTCAAGAGCTTGAAGTAGAAAACATCAACCATGAGGATGGACCTGCACAAATGGAAATTAACTTTAAGCATGGTAATCCACTTGATTTAGCTGACCAAGTTTTTTTATTTAAAAGAACTCTTAGACAAACTGCCCTAAAACATAATTTATATGGAACATTTATGGCTAAGCCTTTAGAAGACTCCCCTGGTAACTCAATGCATATCCATCAATCAATTCTTAAAAAAGGTAAACCAGCTTTTGTGAATAAAGATTTAAAAACTACAAGATATTTTGATCATTATCTTGGAGGATTGCAAAAGTACTCTAAGGCTTTCTTACCTCTGTTTGCTCCAAACGTTAATTCTTTTAAGCGTCTCAGAGGCTATTGGGAGGAAGGTACTCCTTTTAACCTCAATTGGGGGTTTGAAAATAGAACATGTGGTTTTAGAGTTCCTAATTTTGTCTCAGCCAGTCAAGCAAGGATAGAAAATAGACTATGTGGTTCAGACGTGAATCCTTATTTAGCTATTGCCGCTACCTTAAGTGCTGGTTACTTAGGAATGAAAAAAAAGATTAAGGCAACACAAGAAACTACTAAGGCCGCCTATAATGTTAATGTGTCCTTAACTGAAAGTATTTATCAATCAATTGATATTTTTTCTCGTTCAAAAGAAGCGAAAGAAATTTTTGGTCAAACTTTTATTGAATTATTTTGTTCTATAAAAGATCTAGAAGTTAATGCCTATAACAAAATTATAACTGCCTGGGAAAGAGAATATTTACTTCTTAATGTTTGATCTATTTATCAAATAATAAAATACTGCAGCAATTATAACTATTAACATTATTATAGCAGAGAGTGCATTTACTTCTGGGCTTAACCCTAACCTCACCTTTGAAAATACCACTATTGGTAGAGTATTTGCACCGGGACCATTAGTAAAACTTGCAACTACTAAATCGTCAAGTGAGAGTGTAAAAGCTAAAAGCCAACCAGATACTATAGAAGGGAGAATTACTGGGGCAGTTATTTTCCAAAAAATTTTATTAGGGAGAGTTCCTAGGTCTTGAGCTGCTTCTTCAATGTTTTTATCATAGCTACTTAACCTTGATTGTATAATGATAGCTACAAAAGCAACTGAGAATGTTATGTGAGATATTAATACAGTTAACTGACCTTTGCTTGAAGGAAAACCTATTAAATGATTAGAAGAAATAAAAAAAAGTAAAAGTGATAATCCTAAAATGATCTCGGGCATAACTAAAGGAGAGGAGCTGAGGAAAATAAAGAAGGGTCTTGCTGGGATCTTAGAAATTCTTGTTAAAGAATATCCTATCATAACTCCTAAGATAGTGGCAAAGGTAGCAGAAAGTGAAGCAACCTTAATACTTATTAGAAATGCTTCGATAATTTGTTCGTTTTGAAATAATTTTCCATACCATTTTAAAGAAAAGCCCTTCCATAACATTACTCTTTTATTTTCATTAAACGAATAAGCTATTAAAGTTAAGATTGGGAAGTAAAGAAACATAAATCCAATAGCTAAGGTAATTATTTTCAAAAGTGATTTATTCATTTTTAAAATTGTACTTAGCAAACATTAATTGAAAAATTATTATTGGAATAACCAATATAAGAATACCAGACATTGCTAAAGCACTAGCTATAGGCCAATCCCTATTAACAAAAAACTCATCCCAAATAATTTTACCAAAATATAATTTATCACTGCCTCCTAGTAATTCAGGTATTACAAATTCACCTACAACAGGAATAAAGACTAACATGCTACCAGCAATAATACCTGGCAAGGATAAAGGAAGAATGACTCTAATGAATGTCTTAAGTGGCTTTGCTCCTAAATCATTAGAGGCATCAATTAAATTTAAATCAAATTTTACTAGATAGCCATAAAGTGGCAAAATCATGAAAGGAAGATAAGTATAAACAACGCCCAATATGACAGTATAGTGATTATAAAGCATTGAAATTGGCTCATTAATAAAGCCTAATTTCATTAGTATTACATTTATAATACCCGATCCTTGTAATATAACCTTCCAAGCATAAACCCTTAAAAGAAAAGAAGTCCAAAAAGGAATTATCAATAAAATTAATAAGAGGTTTCTGATATTTTCTTTTGATTTTGCAACATAAAATGCAATCGGGTATCCAATAAATAAGCATATTAATGTTGAAGTAAAAGCTAGAGATAGAGAATTTAAAAAAGATCTTAGGTAGAAAGAGTCTGAAAAAATAAAAGCATAGTTACTAAGAGTAGAATTAATTTTTATACCACCATCGGAGAAATCAATAAAATCTCTATAGGGTGGCATTCCCCATTCAGAAACAGATATGGATATTTTGAAAATTAAAGCTAGTGGTATAAAAAAAAATAATACCAGCCAAAAATAAGGGGTGAATACAAACCAAAAATTTTGTTTTCGAAGAAAGTTATTCATTAAAAAAATAAATTGACTCATTGTTCCATGAGCATTCTACAAGATCATCCCACTTAATTTTTAGTCTTTCTGATATTTCTCTATTTTGCATAAACGAGTAGAATTGAAAATTATTAGATTCTACTAAGTATTTAGTATAACTACCTAGGTAGGCTACTTCTTTGACAACTCCTGTACACTTTTCGGTGGTATTATTAGAATTAATTTTTTTAATTGAGATTTTTTCTGGTCTTATGAGACACTTTTGAAACATTTGAGCATTTTTAGGGAGATCAATTTTAATATTTAATTCTTCAATTAAAAAATTTTTGGATATTTCTTTGATATTAAAAATATTTGCTGTACCTATAAAATTTGCTACATATTCATTAATTGGCTTTTCATAGACCTCGACAGGATTTCCGGTTTGCAATACTTTACCAGATTTCATAATTGCCATTCTATCAGATAGTGACATAGCTTCCTCTTGGTCGTGGGTTACAATAATAAAAGTTATACCTAACTTGTATTGTAAGTTAACAAGTTCAAATTGAGTTTGAACACGTAACTTTTTATCTAAAGCAGCCAATGGTTCATCTAAAAGCAATAATTTAGGTTTTTTAACTAAACATCTTGCTAGGGCTACTCTTTGTTGTTGGCCCCCTGAAATTTCAAAGATTTTTCTTTTTTCTAAACCATCTAATTCTAATAAAGAAATAATATCTTTAACTCTTAAATTAATTTCGTCGTTGTTATGTCTTTCCTCCTTAAGGCCAAATTCAATATTTTTTTTTACATTTAAATGAGGAAATAAAGCATAATTTTGAAACATCATATTTAATGGTCTAAGATAAGGAGGTAATAATGTTATATCTTCCCCATCTAAAAATATTTTTCCACTATCGGGTTTTTCAAACCCAGCAATAATTCTTAAAAGAGTTGATTTTCCACATCCAGATGAACCCAATAAGCTAAAAAGCTCAGATTTAGAAATATCTAAATTGATGTTATCTAAAGCTACAATATTTCCAAATTTTTTAGATACACCTTTTATTTCAAGAAAAGAATTAGACATGGTTTAAAAAACAAAAAGCACAACCTAATAAATTAAGTTGTGCTTTTCAAAAATGAACTTTATTGAGCAGCTTTAAAGCTATTAAATATTCTAGAAGAGATTCTAGATTTTTGAGGTGAGTCAGCTGTATCAGCAAAAAGCATTGTTAGTGTCTCTTCTGTTGGATAAATAGCTGGATCCTCAAGTATCTCAGGATCAATTAAACCTTCTGTAGTATTGGCTACCAAGTTTGGATTAGAGTACCAAACATAATTGGTAATCTCAGCAACAACCTCAGGTCTTAAAACATAGTCAATAAATTTATGAGCATTCTCTACATTTTTAGCGTCAGCAGGAATTCCCATCATATCAAACCATATCACAGTTCCTTCATTTGGAATTGAGTACCATACTTCCTCAATTTCTTCATAGGCTGCAATAAATACATCTCCCGACCATCCGATAGCCAAGCAGATTTCTCCATTTGCTAGATCATCAATATACTGAGATGAATCAAAGTATTTAATAAATGGTCTAATTTGCTTTAATAACTCAAGTGCCTCTTGGTTAGCTTTTGTATTTTCAGTGTTAGGATCATGGCCTAAATAGTTTAAGGCAATTTCAACTATTTCACTTGGAGCATCTAACATAGCAACTCCGCAATCAGCATACTTAGCTATCTCTGAAGGATTAAAAATTATATCCCAGGACTCAACATCTCCCCCTCTTTCTTCAACAGCTGCTACATTGTAGCCGATTCCAGTAGTACCGTACATATAGTTTACAGAATAGTCTCCACCAGGATCATGGGCATCAGTTTTTTGGAGTACACTTGGATCTAAGTTTGCAAGACCAGGTAGTTTGCTTTTATCTAATTTTTGAAAGACACCAGCTTTAATTTGATTTTCCATAAAAGATCCTGAAGGAACAACTAGATCATATCCACTTCCTCCAGCTAAAAGTTTTGCCTCTAAAACTTCATTTGAATCGAAGACATCATAAGTAACATCTATACCTGTTTCCTCTTCAAAATTAGCTATAGTGTCTTCTGCAATATAGTCTGACCAATTGTAAATAAATAACTCTTCTTTAGCACTTAAACTAAGTGGTAGTGCTAAAGCAATGAGAGTAATCAATAATTTTTTCATAGAACCTCTCCTCTACATTTTAATTCCAATTTAAGATTTTATGCTAATTTTAGCTAAAAATCACAGATTTTTTTATACAGATCTGGGCGACGATCTCTAAAATTTCCCCATGATTGGCGGTATTGTTTAATTAAATCTAAATCAAATTCATTAGTGATCACTCCTTCAGTCTTACCATCCATCTCTTTAGTAATATTTCCAAGGTGGTCGGTAATAAAGGATCCTCCATAAAAACTTAATGATACATCTTCCTCTATTTCCTCACCTATTCTATTAGATGCAATTACAGGAATTTGATTGGCTGCAGAATGGCCGATCATAACATTTTGCCAATGAAGCTTAGATTTGATTAAGGGATCTTGGGGTTCAGAACCTATGGCAGTTGGATAAAGCAAAACATCTGCTCCCATAAGTGTCATCGTCCTAGCGCATTCAGGAAACCATTGATCCCAACAGATACCACATCCGATTTTCCCATACACTGTTTCAAATACCTTAAAACCAGTATTGCCTGGGGTGAAATAAAACTTTTCATTATAACCCGGACCCTCAGGGATATGAGATTTACGATATACATCACTAATCTCTCCTTTACTATTAATAACAACTAATGAATTAAAGTAATTATTTTCATGTTTTTCAAAAAAACTAATTGGCATAACTATTTTGTAATTTTTACAAAAGTTAGAAAAGGTTTCAAAAATTCTATTGTCTGGAAATGAAATTGCATAATCAAAAAATTTTAAATTTTTAGTAGAACAAAAATATTCTGTTTGAAATAATTCTTGTAATAAGATTATATTTGTTTTTTGAGAAACTGCTAAATTTGATAAGTGTAAAGCTTTGTTAATATTAGCTTCTTTGTCGCCTTTAATAGATTTAAATTGAGTGGCAGTTACTTTAATTTTCATATTTTTGGGATATTCATGGTAATACAGTGAATATTACCCCCTCCATAATTAATATGACTAGTTTCCACCATTTTAATTTTTTTATCAATAAATACTGATTGAAAAATATCATATACTTCATCATCTTCTTTGACATTAAATTTAGGGACAAAAATAGAATTTTTAGTAAAATAAAAATTGATATAGGAAGCAATAATCTTTTTTTGATTAATATAAATCTCTGAAGGTAATGGTATTTGTATAATCTGGTTTTTAGGGCTTTGAAATATAAGCTCATCTTCTAAAATTTTTTTAGATTTGTCTAAGACATTAAAATCTCTTGTTTCATTTTGATTGGTATAAGCAAGCAAATATTTATCATTTCCTATAGGGCAAAATATATTATCAATATGGCCATCCGTATCGTCACCTTGAAGACCTTCAGGTATCCATATTATTTTATTTAAATCAAATAATTTTAGTAATTGATCCTCTATAATTGTTTTTGATTCATTTTTTCTATTGGGATTTAAAAGGACACTCTCTGTGGTAAATAAATTACCCTTATCATCATAAGTTATAGCACCACCTTCTAAAGTTAAATTATTTTTGAAATAAGGAATATTTAAATTTGAGCAAATAAATTCTGAAACTTTATTATCATTCTTAAATTCTGGATATTTACCATATCCATTGAAATTAAATGAAATAGCGTTAAGAGAGTTTTTTTCTTTATAAAAGATAGGCGCTATATCTCTCATCCAAGAATCATCAAGCTTAGTCTCTATGATAGAAATACTCTTATTTGAAATAAGAGTTGTGCACTCCCTGTAATCAGCTGAATTACAATACATATTTACTTTTTCTTCTTCTGAGATTTGATTAGCTAGATTAGCAATTTCAATTTTAGCTTTGTTGATTTGAGAACCATATAAATCTAAATTACATGGCCAAGCTATTAAACAGTAACTATGATCTTTCCACTCTGGAATTAGTTTCATCTAATAAATACCTATAAATTTCTTTCTATATATTTTAAAGTTTATATTTATGAATGTAAAAAAAATACATTGGCTTGGAGTGGGCTTATCTTCACCACCTGGTATCTTATATTTGTCTAATAAGGGCTATAAATTAGAAGTTTGGAATAGAACACCTGAAAAGGCATCACGATTATTATCAAACAAAATTAAAGTTCGAAAACTTGATTTAAATGATTTAAGAAACGAATTAAATACAAATGATCTCATTGTTTCCATGCTTCCAGCTTCAAATCATATTGAAATTGCAAAGATTGCAGTCCAAAAAAAATGCCACCTGTTAACATCTAGCTACTATGACGTTAAATATGAAGAATTTCATAATCAATTCATTGAAAACAAAAATATTTTTATGTGTGAAACGGGGCTTGACCCTGGTATGGATCATTTGCTAGCACATAAAATTATTAATGATTTTAAAATTGATTCAAGAAATAAAATTGTATCTTCAATAAAATTTAAGAGTATGTGTGGAGGTTTTCCTTTAATTTCTAATGAATTTAAATATAAATTTAGTTGGTCTCCTATTGGAGTCTTAAAAGCATTAAAAACTCCTGCAAAATACATCAAAGATTTTAAGAAAGAAACTTCTCCTAAACCTTATCAATCTACTTCCAATATAGATTTTTTAGATGAAGAATTTGAAATTTATCCAAATAGAAACTCCTTCCCCTATTTAAAAGAATATAAGTTAAATGAATATGATTCAGTGATCGAAAGCTTTGAGAGAGGAACAATTAGGCTGAAAGGTTGGACTAAAGCATGGGAACAAATTTTTAAAAAAATAGATGAGAATAGTGACTTTGAGGAATTAAGTTCTCAGCTTTGGGAGAAGAATCAATACAGTATAAATGAGAGAGATAGAGTTTTACTTTATGTTAATTTAATAGCTAAAGATCGAAATCAAAAAATAATATTTGATAAAACTATGTATATTGATGAGTCTAGGAATATTCAAAATTCATCAATGGCTCAATGCGTTTCTTATACAGTAGCATCAACTATAGAGAGGATTATGAATACTGACTTGTTAATAGGTATACATAGAATTTTTCATGATAATGAAAATGTATCATCCATTTTAAATAATTTAGAAGAGTTAGGTATATCTATAAAAGAGTTATGATTGTTTCTATTCTTAAAGAGTCAAAAATAAATGAATTACGAACACCTTTGGTCCCAAAAGATATTTTATTGTTAAAGAAAAGTTTTCCAAAATTACATTTCCTAATTGAGCCTTCAAAACAAAGAATTATTAACGATCATGAGTATTATAAAGTTGGTTGTGAAAAGTATACTAATCAAAAAGTAGATCTTTATTTATCTATAAAGGAAGTTTCTTTAAACAAAATTAAATCAAATCAAAATTATATGATGTTTTCTCATACAATTAAGGGACAAGTTAATAATATGCCCTTATTGAAAAAAATTTTAAAAGGGAATTGTTCCTTAATTGATTATGAATTACTTAAAAATAAAGAGGGTAAAAGACAGTTAGGCTTTGGATGGTATGCTGGCGTCATGGGAGCTTATTTAACTTTATCTAGATTTTTACAATTGAAAGAAAGGCAAAAAAAAAATTACATTACTGATGATTTAATTAAAAATTTTCAAAATGTTGATTTACAAGATTTAAAAATTCTCATAACTGGAGATGGTCTAGTATCAGAGGGTGCTCAATTTTTTTTAAAAAAAATAGGAATTCTTTCTAAAAAAAATCCCAATAGAAATAATCTGCATTTTAAAGTCTTATCGCCTAGTCAATATTATAAGCGTGTGGATGGGAGATTTAATCTTAATGATTTAATGAAAGGAAAAGGTAAATATGAATCACAATTTACTAAACATATTGAAGGCTATGATATTTATTTAGCTTGCCATTATTGGGATAATAGATTTCCTAAATTATTTTATAAAAAGGATTTAAATAAAGGATTTTTTAAAATTATAGGAGATATTACTTGCGATATTAATGGTTCAGTTCCAACTACAGTTAAGAGTACCAGTTTAGCATCACCCTATTTTAGATACAAAAATATGGAAATAATGGCTGTTGATAACCTCCCAAGTGGTCTTCCCTTAGAAGCGTCAAAGCACTTTAGTAGAAAGCTGAAGGTTGTATTACCTAAAATTCTAAAATCACTTAATGAAGACACTATTGAGGAATATTATGTTTCAAAAAAAGGATATCTAAACTTTCGATATTTAAATTTGCTTAATTTCCTAGTTAAAAGCTAGATAAATACCTGTGAGAACAAGGAGGAGTGCAAAAAAATACTCAATAGCTTTTTTAATTACATGATTGTCAATAAATTTTCTAATGGAAGCTCCAAATAAAGCCCATAAACTTATGCATGGTAAGTTTATTAAAGTTGCAAAAGAGGCAAGAAATAAAAAAGCTAAAATATAATTTTCTTCACTAGGATAAAAAGCAGTTGATACTGTAATTGCTATTGTCCAAGCCTTGGGATTAACCCACTGGAACATTGATGCTTCTATAAACTTCAAGGGCTTACCACTATTGACTTCATGATTTTTTATAGATCCAATCATCTTCCAGGCTAAATAAAATAAGTAAATAAGACAAACCCACTTGAGATATACTTGAATTAAAGGATATTGTTTAAAGATTATGCCAAATCCTAAACATATAATTGAAATTTGGATGGCATGTCCAATAGAGATTCCAAAGATATGAGGGATTGTTTTTTTGAATCCAAATTTGATTCCAGAAATTGTGAGCATGGTATTATTAGGACCTGGCGTAATAAACATGACTGTATAGTAGGAAATTAAAGCAAGGATAAGAGCAGTATCGATCAATTAACTACTTTATAGAGAATGACTCATTTTCAAACAAAATATGAATAGGGACACCAGTAGAAAGTTCCACAGTGTTAATATTATCTGAGGAATAAATTTTCATTACAATAAGAAGTGCTCTTAGAGAGTTTCCATGGGCAGCTATCAAAATACTATTATTTTCAGATCTATTAATTGCAGGCATTATTTCATTTTCAAAATAAATTTTTACTCTATTGACAACATCTTCAAGACTTTCTCCATTTGGTGGTTTATCAGAATATCCACGTCTCCATTTGTGTACCTGTTCATCTCCAAATTTTTCTGCTGTTTCCTTTTTATTGAGACCCGTGAGATCTCCATAGTCACGCTCATTAAGATTAATATTTTTAATGATCTTACTTTCAGAATTTAATTGATTCCATTGTTCTAAATTTTTGAGAATAATTTTTGCTGTATCTTGAGCTCTTTTAAGTTCACTGGTAAAAACAATATCAAACCTTAAATTGAGATTTTTAAAATTTTGTCCAGCTTTATTTGCTTCTTCTTTGCCTTGTTCAGATAATTCAACATTTTTAAATCCTGTAAAAAGATTGAGCTTATTCCATTCACTTTCTCCGTGACGAATTAATAAAATATTTTTCATTGTGAGTGATATATAGTATTTATTTAATATGGTCAAATTTCGTGAAGAAAAAGATAGCTTAGGTAAGATCAAGGTAGATAGTACAAAGCTGTGGGGAGCTCAAACACAAAGATCTTTAGAAAACTTTCAAATAGGTGTTGGAAAATTTAATTTTCAAAAAATTTTTATTGAGGCTCTTGCTTTACAAAAGAAATCATGTGCTCTTGCAAATCTTGATTTTAAATTACTAAAAAAGTCTCAAGTTGAAGTAATAGTAAAAGTTTGTGACCTTATAATTAATAAAAAGCTTGAAGATCAATTTCCGTTAGTGGTATGGCAAACAGGTTCTGGTACACAAATAAATATGAATATGAATGAAGTGATAGCCAATAAAAGCAATTTATTATTAGGAAAAAAACTTCCTACAAACACTCCTCTACACCCTAATGATCATATAAATAAATCACAATCTTCAAATGATACCATCCCTACTGCTATGCATATATCTACTGTGTTAGCTATTCATAGAGAACTAATTCCATCTATTATTCAAATAAAAAAAACCTTAAAGAAAAAAATTAAAGAATTTAAAGGTATAATTAAAATTGGTAGAACACATACTCAGGATGCCACTCCTATTAAATTATCGAATGAATTTTTAGCTTACTATGACCAAATATATTATGCTGAAACAGTAATAAAAAAAAGTTTAGATAAGCTCTATAATTTAGCTCAAGGTGGAACAGCAGTTGGCTCAGGAGTTAATTCACCCAAAGGATTTGATAAGAAATTTATTCAACACTTAAAGAAAATTTCAAAACTTCCTTTTAAGGCTTCCTCAAACAAATATGAAGCTTTAGCTTCTCATGATGTTTTTATAGAAGTAATGTCTGGAGTAGAAATATTAACTAGTTCTCTATTTAAAATGGCCAATGATATTAGGGTCCTAGCCTCTGGTCCTAGAAGTGGCATAGCAGAGTTAATTTTACCTGCTAATGAACCTGGTTCATCTATAATGCCTGGTAAGATTAATCCTACACAATGTGAAGCATTATCTATGGTTTGTGCTCATGTAATAGGTTTAAAAAATTCAATTACATTTGCCTGTACACAAGGGCACTTTCAATTAAATGTTTATAACCCTTTAATTATTCATAATACCTTGGACTCAATTAACTTAATTAGTGATGCTTTGATTTCATTTGATAAGAATTGTCTCAAGGGCATAAAGGCAAATAAGGCTAAGATAAGAGAATTACTTAATAATTCACTTATGCTTGTGACGCCTTTAACAAAAGTTATTGGATATGATTTAGCCTCTAAAGTTGCTTTAAATGCTTACAATAAAGATATTTCATTAAAACAGTCATGTATGGAGTTAACAGATTTAAGTGAAGCAGATTTTGAAAGATATACTAATCCAAAAAATATGGTTTAGTGAATTTTATGAATTAAATAATTATCCTCTGATTTAAATAGCTCTTTTAGTAAATTATTAGTTATAAAATGACCTGTTTTAAATCCTTTATAAGTACCAACAATCGGGTAACCTGATAAATATAAATCTCCAACAACATCTAAAACTTTATGACGCATTAATTCATTTTCGTATCTAAGACCTTCTTTATTAATAGGTTTGCGGTCTTTAATAACTATAGCATTATCTAAAGAACCCCCTTTAATTAAATTTTGTGATTTAAGATATTCGATTTCATGGAAAAAGCCAAAAGTTCTAGCTTTTGAAATAGAGTCAACATAATTACCATTTAAATTAGTAACTTTAATATTTTGATCTTCATATTTACCTTCAAAAAAAGATTCTAAGTTAATATTCAATCCTTCTTGGTTATTTTCATTTGGTAATAGCTCCGCATAGCCATAATCACATTTAAATTTTATTGGTTTTAGAATTTCTAAAATATTTTGCTTATTGCTCTGCTCTAAAACACCAACTTTTTGAATTTCTTCTACAAATATTTTTGAACTACCATCTAAAATAGGTACCTCAATATTATCAATAGAAATTTCACAATTGTTAATATGTAATCCAGCTAATGCACTTAATATATGTTCAACTGTTTTTACCTCAACATCATCTTTTCCAATATTTGTAGAAAATTTAGTAGATATAACATTATTCCATTGGGCTGGAATTATCTTATCCTTGTCAGTTCTGTTAAAATAGATACCGCTATTGATCTCTGAGGGCTTCAATATGATATTTGAATTCACACCGGAGTGAAGACCAATCCCACTTAAACTTATGGATTTATTTATGGTAAAACTTTGCATATACCTAAATACTAAGAATATTAAGCAGAACTATTACTTTATAATTGTAAAACTTTGTAATTTTAGAGTTTTTATTGCCCAGAACCTTTTCTAAGGTATGAAGGCGTATCTATATCTTCAACAAGTTCATTTTCTGAGCTAATTTCTGATAATTCTGATATTTCAGCAGTATTATTCTCATTTATTGAAGTTGCAGACTCCTCAACAACATCATTAAAAAGAAATAAATTAGGGTCAGTCTTTTCTTTTTTTGCTTTCATTTTTTTTTCAGGCTTATCAGTATTGCTGCTTTCATTTTGTTTATTATCTGAGGACATAAGATTTGAAAGCATACTGAAAAAACCAGTTTTCTTCTTTTCTTCTAGATTTGTAAAATTGACACTAGTTTCAGAATTTTTCTCATGAACGACTGCATTTTCCTCTTGAATTTTTGAAGCTTCTTCTTTGCTGGAAAGTTTAAATTCTTGTTCTGTGTTATTAAGTTCAAGAGATTCTTCATCAATATTAGTAGTTTGATCACCTATATCAGTATTATTATCTGTTTCATTATCAACTTTATTTTGAAGTGAACTAAAACCAGAGGAATTTTCAGACTCAGGATAGTATAATATTTTTTTACCAGTTGCTTCTATACCTGTAGCAAAGATACTTATTTTGAGTTTGCCTTGAAGTGTTTCATCGATCAAAGAACCAAAAATAATATTTGCATCAGGATTGACACTTTGTCTAATAATATTAGCAGCATGGTCTACTTCTAAAAGAGTCATATCGCTTCCACCAGATATGTTAACAATAACTCCTTTAGCTGTGTTCATATCAATATTTTCAATTAAAGGATTTGTTAAAGCTAAATTTGAAGCCTCAACAGCTTTGTTGTCACCCTCGGCTACAGCTGTACCCATCATTGCAAATCCCATTTCTTTGATTACAGTTCTTACATCAGCAAAATCTAGGTTAATTAAACCTGGTTGAGTTATTAAATCTGTTAAACCTTTGACACCATCAAAAAGAACATTATCAGCTTTTTTAAATGCCTCAGCAAAAGAAGTTTGTTCATTTGATACTTTGAATAAGTTTTGATTTGGAATTATTAGCAAGGTATCTACATTATTTTGAACATCCTCTAGTCCTTGAAGAGCTAAGTTCATTCTTTTAGTACCTTCAAAGTTAAAAGGAGTAGATACTATAGCTACAGTTACAATTCCTAGTTTCTTAGCAATGCTTGCTATAACTGGTAAAGCTCCTGTACCTGTTCCACCTCCTAGACCTGCAGTAATAAATAACATATTAGTATTTCTCAATTCTTCAGAGATAATATCTATACTTTCTTCAGCTGCCTCTTTTCCTATAGTAGGATCAGCACCCGCACCTAAACCTTTTGTTTTTTCAAGACCTAACTGAATTCTATTATAACATAACGAGTTTTCTAAAGCTTGAGCATCTGTGTTGGCTACAATAAATTCAACATTATTTAAATTAGATTGAATCATATTATTTATAGCGTTGCTTCCTGCTCCACCGACTCCCATTACTGTTAGAGAAGGTTTTAAATTTTTTTGATCAATTACTGGCTCTATATCTAGTGTCATTTTATCCCCGCGAAAATCTACCTATAGTAGGTCTACGAATCTTTTGTACCATATTTTGTTTGAAAAAGAATCAATTT
>ERZ802819.260-NODE-260-length-35910-cov-18.3836_pt1 | contig 35910 bp, 40 predicted proteins | sample MGYA00345647_ERZ802819 | MGnify/ENA primary metagenome ERZ802819 (study PRJEB30503, sample SAMEA104212355) | marine metagenome | biome: Westerlies Biome; feature: [SRF] surface water layer (ENVO:00010504) within the epipelagic zone...; material: water...
ACTAGGTCAGTAATTTGAAGTATCTATCTATTGCTACATAAGTTTTCATATCCTGTAATTTATTTCTATTCATTAATTTTCTAATTTCATTTTTTGAAAATATTTTTACATCAATAACTTCATCATCATCTAAATTTGTTTCAAATTTCTGTTTACAATCAACTGTATAAGTAAAAATTCTGCAACTGTTATAAGCAGGAGTTGCAAAATAATTTCCTAAGCTTTTCCAGTTCGTTCCGACATATCCAGTTTCTTCCTTAAGTTCTCTTTTGGCACATTTTAGTGGTGTTTCATTTTGGTCAATCGTTCCAGCCGGTACTTCCCAAATTATTTGATCAGCACCATATCGATACTGTCTTACCAATAGAATATTTTTTTTATCTATAACCGGAACAATAGAAGTTATGCCATTGTGCTTAATCAAGTAACGATTCATAACTTTATTGTTAACCCACTTAACTTCATCAATACAAAAATCAAAGACTTTAGTTTTAATTTTCTTTTTATTTTTGATAAAAGTGGCTTTTTTTAAATTCATTTAATTTATAACTTTAAAATCAATATATTTTATAGGGTTATGCTTTTCTTCAATAAATTTTATCATATCAGAAGTAGCAATATTTACTGTGGCGGTATTTACTAATGGATGAAAATTTAATTTCTCATAATTAAGAAAGTTTTTATCTAAGAAAAAGAGGACTTTTTTATCAACATCATTGATTAATGCAAATGGACTTACAGATCCAGGTTCAATCCCTAATATTGATTCTAGATATTCTGCTTTTGCAAATGAAAGTTTCTTTGACCCAATAAAATTCATTATTTTTTTTAAATCTACTTTGGTATTTTCTTCTACGCTTAATAAATAAAATTGTCCCTTAGCATCTTTTAAAAATAAATTTTTGGAGTGTGCGCCTAAAATTGAGCCTCTAAGCAATTTAGAATCTTCAACTGTAAATAAAGGTGCATGTTCTTTTACTTCATAGTCACAATTAGACTCATCTAATAACTTAATTAGTTCTTCTTTAGACAGCATTATACTAGAGCTTTTAATTTATTTTTATAATCTGAAGTTGGAAGTGAGTTTAATAAATCTCTAAAATTTTTCTTACTTATCCACTTGTTCTGATAAGCAGTTAATTCTATTGATCCAATCAATGTTTTATTTTCTTTCTGGTATTTGGCTAAATAATTAGATGCTTCTAACATCTCATTTGCATCACCTGTATCAAACCACTTTACATCTTTTTTAAGCTTAAAAACTGATAGCAAGCCTTTATCAAGATAAAATTTATGAACGTCAACTATTTCTAGCTCACCTCGTGCTGATGGAGATAATTTTTTAACACAGCTAATCGCTGTTTTATCATAGAAATAAAAGCCTGGAATAGTATCATCACTTTTTGGTTTTTTTGGTTTTTCTTCTATTGATAGAATCTCTTTTCTTCTATTAGTTTCAATAACAGCAGATTTAGATGGATATTTAGTTTTTACCGACAAAATAGCAGCATCTTTATAAGTTAATTGGGCTTCTTTTAGTGTTTTTGAAAAACTTTTTCCAATAAAAATATTATCTGCTAATGCGAGAATAAAACTGTCTTTACGAATAAAACTCTTAGCAACATTTATTGCATCTGGTATTCCAATTGGTTTTTTTTGATGAGTAAATGAAAACTTCATTCCTAATTTTTTTCCATTGCCAAACAATTTTTTAAAATTTGAAATATCTTCCTTACGTGAAATAAATAATACTTCCTTTACCCCTGCCATCATTAGATTGGTCAATGCATAATAAAGCATTGGCTTATCATAGACTGGTAGCATTGGTTTACTGATAACTGTAGTTATAGGACTTAATCTTGAGCCTTTGCCGGCCGCTAAAATAATACCTTTTTTAAATTTCATGAGTTATATTTGATAACTGTTATTTTTTCTTAAGATACTTTCTATCTTTTAAATCCTTATAGACGGGTTTAGTTTTTTGCATTTTTGACATAGCTGAAATAGTTACATCCTCTGGGTGAAGCATCCCAGCATTCCAGAGAGATACAAAATTTAAGCCATCTTGAATAGAATGGTCACGGGAGTAATTAATTGCTTCCTTAGTTCCCCACATAGCCAATGGTGATTTTGAGGCAAGATTTTTTGCAATTTCCATAGCTTTTTTTACTGCACTCTCATGGTCAGCTTCAACGTAATTAATAAGTCCAACTTCATGAGCCCTCTCTACTAAAACTTTACTGCCTGTCATGGCCCATTCCCGTGCTATACCAGCTGGAATTATGGTAGGTAATCTTTGCAAGGTTCCTATATCGGCAACAATTCCTATATTAATTTCTTCAACAATAAAAAATGCATCTTGAGATGCTACCCTAATATCTGCTGCAGTAATAAGATCAATTCCACCTCCTACACAGCCTCCTTGAATTGCAGTAATAACTGGAAAACGTACTTCTTCTATGCAGCTTGCCCATTTTTGCATTTCTAAGACTTGTTCTCTAAAATGTCCTCTAACTCTTCCAGTTTCATCATTTGCTTCAGCTCCTAATCCTATGTCTTGCATCATTGCTAAATCTAAGCCTGCACAAAATGTTGGTCCATGAGCGGAAATAACTAAAGCTCTAATGTCACCTCTATCATTAAGCTTGTTGACCTCATCAGGAAAGGCTGTCCAAAATTCAAGCGTTATTGCATTTCTTTTCTCAGGGTTACTGAAAACGATGTGCGCAATACTATCTTCAATTGTTACTTCAAATGGTTTTGACATAGTTATATTTTTTATTAAAAAGTGCTTACAAATTCAATCATTTAAACATAAAATAATAATTAAATTATAGATAGAAAAAAATGGCCATAAACTACGAAGAAATTATGTCTCTTGAGGAAAAAAATCTCGAGTTATCTTATTCACAAAGAGACTCTATTATTTATAGTCTTGGAATAGGACTTGGCAAAGATCCAATGGATACCACAGAATTGAAATATGTTTATGAAAATGGTCTAATTGCCTTTCCAAGTATGGCGACTAATTTTCAGTATAAATCACCTTTACTGCTAAAAGCTAAATTAAATATGGTAATGGTTGTTCATGGTGAGCAAGGTATAACTCTTCATCAACCTATGCCATCAAGTGCTGATGTAAATTTAGATACAAGAGTTATTAATTGCTATGACCGAGGTGAATCAAAAGGAGCAATCATTGAGACTGAAACAAAAGTAAAATTAAAGAAAGATGACTCTCCATTATGCACATTAATTAGTAAAACTTTTGCCAGAGGTGATGGAGGTTTTGGTGGCAAGGACGTTCCTGCTTCAACGCCAGTAGAATTGTCTGGTAAACCAGATCTAACTCATGAAATTCCAACATCTGAGGATCAAGCATTAATATTTAGATTATCAGGGGACTCCAACCCTTTGCATTCTGATCCAAGCTTTGCAAAAATGGCCGGGTACCCAAAACCAATACTTCACGGCTTGTGTAGTTATGGAATTGCTTGTCGCTCATTAGTTGAAACTCTGTGCGAAAAAGATAGCAAAAGACTAAAAAGATTTGACGTCAGATTCTCTTCTCCTGTATTTCCAGGTGAAACAATTATTACCGAAATGTGGAAGCAAGATGGCTTAGTACATTTTCAATCAAAAGTTAAAGAGCGTGATAAAATTGTTCTTAAAAATGGAGTCTGTGAGATATCATGATACCGCCAGCAGGAATTACTCCAGGTAAGAAAAATTTATTTTATAACGACTCACATCATGCTTGGAGAAAAGAATTAAAAAAGTTTGTAGCAAAAGAAATTGCTCCATTCGTTGAAACTTGGGAAGAAGCTGGTGAATTTCCAAGAGAACTATACAAAAAAGCTGGAGATTTTGGTCTATTGGGTATGGGATACCCTGAAAAATATGGAGGTACATTTGAAGGTATAGATATTTTTCATGGAATTGTTACTTCTGAAGAGCTTGCTCAAGGTAGTGGTGGTATTGCAGCCAGTCTTTTATCTCTCAATATTTCATTGCCTCTAATTCTTGCGCTTGGAACCGAAGAACAAAAAGAAAAATATATTACTCCAGTTATTGCTGGAGATAAAATTGCATGTCTTGGTGTAACAGAACCATCAGGTGGCTCTGATGTTGCTGGAATAAAAACTAAGGCTGTAAGAGATGGCAGCGATTATATCTTAAATGGATCAAAAATGTTCATCACTTCTGGGATGAGAGCTGATTATTACGTAATTGCATGCAGAACTGGTGGACCAGGAACATCTGGTATATCTGCTATTCTTGTTGAAAAAGGTACTCCTGGTTTTACTCAGACACCTTTAAAAAAAATGGGATGGTTAGCCTCAGACACAGCTGTATTGTACTTTGACGATTGTCGAGTACCTGCTGAAAACTTAATTGGTGGTGAAAATAGTGGCTGGGCAGGTATCATGTCAAATTTCAGTCAAGAAAGACTTGGATTAGCAGCCGGTATGAATGCGTATTCACAGATATGTATTGATGAGTCTCTAGCTTGGGCTAGAGAAAGAATGACATTTGGAAAACCACTTATACAAAATCAAGTAATCAGACATAAGCTATCAGAGATGTCTCGAATGGTTAATGCAACAAAAGCCTATATGGAATTATTGACTTGGAAAGTTATGAATGGGGAACAGCCTACTGCTGACCTTTCTCTACTAAAGGTGCAAGCGAGCAAGACCATGGAATTTTGCGCCAGAGAGGCAATGCAGATTCTTGGTGGTGCAGGCTATCTTAGAGCAAACAGTGGTCCAGGAAAAGTTGAGAGAATTTATCGTGAAGTTAGAGTCAATGCCATAGGTGGAGGATCTGAAGAAATAATGTTGGATTTAGCTGCAAGGCAATTAAAGTTTTAGGCTAAAATTCTGCAACTTCCATTTCCATCAAAGTTGATTTTCCTGATTGAACTTTACCAGAGTACATCTTTATTTCAGGCATAAACTTTTCAATAAAATAAGTGCCTGTTTTAATTTTAGTTTTATGTTGAGGTTCATTTTTTCCATCAGAAAATTTAGCTGTTCTTGCCCACATATAAGTTAAAGATGTTAACGCAACTAAATTTAAGTAATCCGATGCTGAAGAAAGTGCGTTTTCAGGATCCTGCATTCCATTTTGCATTAACCACATGGTAGAAGCCATAACCTCTTTAACCGCATCCTCTAAGGCTTTTATAAAACTTGAAATATTTTCATTATCTTTATTTTCAGCAATAAATTGCTGAACTTCCTTTTGAAAATTTTGCAAAAGTCTTCCTTTATGCATAGTTAGCTTTCTACCAACTAGATCTAGTGCTTGAATACCATTTGTGCCTTCATAAATTAGAGCAATCCTAGCGTCACGCATATATTGCTCGAGTGGGTATTCTTTTGTAAAACCACTGCCTCCTAAAACTTGAAGCGAGTCAGAGCAGTTTAAAAAACCTTTTTCACTACAATATGATTTAATTATTGGAGTCATAATAGCAGCAAAATCATCCGCTGACTCTCTCACCGACTCATCTTCGTGATGCTCGGCTAAATCAATTTTCATGGCTGTATAAATACAAAGCGATCTCATTGCCTCTGTAGTTGCTTTTACATTCATAAGCATTCGTCTTACATCTGGGTGAACAATGATAGTATCAGCTTTTTCTTCAGTTTCCTGTTTTTCCTTAACAACTGAACGCATTTGTCTTCTATTTTTTGCAAAGTCTAATGCATTTTGATATGCGATTTCAGACATTGCAACACCTTGAAGTCCTACTTTTAACCTTGCATCGTTCATCATCAAGAACATAGCCTCCATACCCTTATTAGGTTCACCAATCAGCCAACCTTTTGCATCATCCAAGTTCATTACACAGGTTGGAGAAGAATTAATACCTAGCTTGTGTTCTAGACCACCACAAAATATTGGGTTTCTGGAGTTATCATCAAGCCTCTTTGGAACTAAAAATAGACTAATGCCTTTAATACCCTCTGGTGCATCCGGTAAACGAGCAAGGACAAGGTGTATAATATTTTCAGTTAGATCATGCTCACCAAACGAAATCCAGATCTTTTGCCCGTTCAATTTAAAATAGTCCTCTTCAGGAGTTGCTGTAGTTCTGATAAGCCCGAGATCAGTTCCACATTGTGACTCTGTTAAACACATTGTGCCCATCCATTCACCAGCTATCATTTTTGGAAGATATTTATCTTTAAGTTCTTTACTTGCCTTTTTTAGAATGGCCTTTATCGCACCCTGACTAAGACCAGGACCCATATAAAATGCCATGTTAGCAGCAATTCCAACTTCTCCATTCAACATTGCCATAGCAAATGGTGCGCCACCCCCACCATACTCAGTTGGATTACAAGCACCAATATATCCTGAATCAACAACACTTTTATAAAGAGGTTTAAAATAATCAGGAGTTTTTACTTCTGGGCCTTCTTCACCATCTTTTATATAAACAAGTCCTTCGCGGTCAGCTTTCTTATTGCTTTCAACCATTTCTTGCTCATTAAATTTTGCAACTTGCTCAACAACACTGATTACTGTTTCCGTGTCATAATCTTTAAAGAGATCTATTGAGTTTGCAAACGAGTTGTACTCGAGCATTTCAAGATTATATTTAAAATCGTCTATAGGACTTTTGTAAACCATGAATTATTCTTATTTTGATAGTAAATTATTATCAACATATATAATATATTTAAAGTTAAAATAAATGCATAAATTATGAATATTTATCTGCCCATTGCAGAGCTCTCAGTTAATATTTTACTAATATTATCACTTGGTGGAGCTGTGGGTTTTCTCTCTGGTATGTTGGGGCTTGGGGGAGGTTTCTTAATGACACCACTCTTAATGTTTATAGGCATACCTCCAAATGTAGCAGTTGCCACCTCAGCTAATCAAATAGTTGCCGCATCAGTATCTGGCGCCCTATCTCATTGGCGGCAAGGGCTAGTAGATATAAAAATGGGAATGTATTTGTTACTTGGGGGATTGTTTGGCTCGATTACTGGCATATGGATATTTCAGTTGCTTACCAGCGCAGGTCAAATTGAAACATTCTTAGCTATTGTTTACTTTATTCTTTTGTTTTCAATTGGGACATTAATGTTAATTGAGAGTTCACAGGTTATAAGAGATCGTATAAGAAAAAAAACAGTTAAAAGAAAAATGCATTATCATAACTGGGCACACAGACTTCCTTTCAAAGTAAGATTTTATTCATCTAATTTATATATAAGTGTAATACCACCTATTATCATTGGTTACTTTATTGGAATACTGTCTGCTACTATGGGTATTGGTGGTTCATTCATATTAATACCTGCCATGATCTATTTTCTTGGAATGCCAACTTCCAAGGTTATTGGCACCTCTTTATTTCAAATTATATTTATAACTGCATTAGTAACACTGCTTCATGCTACTTCAACATTTGCAGTTGATGCTATGCTTGCTTTTATTTTGATTTTATCTTCGGTTGTTGGTGCTCAATTAGGAGTTCTATTCACAAATAAATTTAGAGGAGAAGAATTGAGGGCTTTATTGGCAATTGTTGTATTGGCAGTAGCCATAAAAATTGGAACTGATTTATTAATACAACCTGCAGATGTGTTTTCAATCTCAGTACTGAAAGACCTCTATTAAAATGAAACATGTAATATATATTTTTTTGTCTCTTATCTTTTATAACGGGCATGCCGGCGCATTAGTAATTGGATCCGATATAAGCGAAATTACAATTGGAGCAAACTTCTCAGGTCAAGATTTGTTAGTTTTCGGTGCCTTCTACTCTGATCCATCTTTACCAAGGGATGCTAAAGGTGATGTAATAATTGAGGTAAAAGGGCCACCTCAAACGGTACAAGTCAGAAAAAAGAAGTCATTTTATGGTTTTTGGCTTAACAGCACTGAAGTCACATTTAGAGAAGTGCCTGGGTTTTATTATTTAACTAGTACGACAGAAATTAACGACGAACTCTTAAATAAAAATAGTATTTCTCTTCTTACGCCGCAAGATACCCAACAAATTGAATGGGGTAAAATAAGAATGCCTAGAGATCGGCATGATTTTTTAAATGCTATGAAAAGAAACAAAAATAATCTTGATTTGTTTGCTGTTAGTAATGATTTAGATGAAATTGAAATTCTTGATGGTAATTTATTTAAAACTAATATACCTATTCCTAATACCGTCCCAATTGGCAATTATACTGTTTCAGTTTATTTGCTAATTAATTCAGAATTAAAACAGGATTACAGTTATAATTTTAAGGTTAAAAGAGTTGGAATAGAATCTATGATACATAGCTTGGCCTTAAATTTTCCAGTCATATATGGTTTTCTTGCAGTTGTTATAGCTGGTCTTATGGGATGGATAAGTGCAGAAATGTTTAGAAGGCTTAGAAAGACTTAAGTTTTGGAGGAAATATCATTCTTTTTTGTTTTTTTGGCGGGCTTACTTAGCTTTCTGTCGCCATGCGTCTTACCAATTGTTCCAGGTTATTTATGTTTCCTGGCAGGGACTTCGCTAGATAAAATTACTGATGAAGAAACAAAAAAAACTATAAGTGTTTTTAAATACGCGGTTGCATTTGTTCTTGGATTCTCAACAATATTTACATTATTAGGTGCTACAGCAAGCTCTATTAGCAACCTTTTATACGAATACCTAGATTACTTTAGAATAGCTGCAGGAATAATAATAATTTTATTTGGCATACATTTTACGCACTTAATTCAATTAAACTTTCTAAATAGAGACACAAGATTTCAAATAAATAATTTCAAGCCAGGTTTAATTGGATCTTATATCGTAGGTATCTCATTTGCTTTTGGATGGACTCCCTGTATTGGACCAATATTAGGCAGCGTCCTATCTGTTGCCGCTAGTTCAGATAGTATCTATTTTGGTGTTTGGCTATTGTTGACTTATTCTGCCGGATTAGGAATCCCTTTTTTGCTTGCCGCTGCAGGTATTGGATATTTTTTGAAATTTCTTGTTAGTATAAGAAGCTATATTAGACCTATAGAAATATTTACTGGACTATTGCTAATTTTATTTGGTGTGCTTATTCTAACTAACCGAATGCAAGAAATTGCATTCTTTTTTATTGATTATTTTCCAATTTTAAACTCATTGGGCTAAGGAGAGAAATATGTTTCAGAAAGATTTATTAAAAGAAAAAAGAATTTTAGTCACTGGTGGAGGATCCGGGCTTGGTCAAGCTATGGCTACTCGCTACCTTGAGCTAGGAGCAGAAATTTATATTTGTGGTAGGAGAAAATCTGTGCTCGAAGAGTCGGCCAAGAAAATGATGGATGAACATGGTGGTTCAGTCAAAAGTCTTTCTTGTGATATAAAAGTACCTGAAGCTATCGAAGATATGGTTGATGAAATTTGGAGCGAAGGACCTCTTACAGGATTACTTAATAATGCTGCTGGTAACTTTATTTCTAGAACAGAAGACCTCTCACCAAGAGCTTTCACTGCTATTTCAAATATAGTTTTTAACGGTACTTTTTACATGACCAATGCAATTGGTAAAAGATGGCTTAAAGAAAATTTAAAAGGAAGTATTATTTCTATTTTAACCACTTGGGTAGATAGCAGTGGACCCTATACTGTGCCATCGGCAATGTCCAAATCAGGTCTTGCAACTATGACCAGATCATTGGCTGCTGAATGGGGTAATAGAGGAATAAGATTGAATGGAATTGCGCCAGGCCCTTTTCCTACGAAAGGTGCTTGGGATAGATTAGCCCCTGGAGGTAAAGGCGCTAATATGATGGAGGCTATTCCAATGAAAAGAACAGGTGAACTGAGTGAGCTTGCCAACTTAGCTACTTTTCTCATGGCAGATGGGTGTGAATATCTTACTGGAGAAATTATTGCAATTGATGGGGCTCAATGGCTAAATCATGCTGGTAATTTCTATGAAATGTTAAAGGATGTTACTGATGATGAATGGGAAACACTTAGGAATATGATTAAATCTTCAAACGATTCTGACAAAGCTAAAAGGTCTGTTTAAGAAAAGTAGTCTGAGTACATTTTGCGAGACATCCTCCTAACGATTGCTGGAAAGTAACGCATTAGAAAAACAACTAGGTTGCCAGTAAATCCAATAACATTATGTACTCCTCGCTTTTGATAAATTTTAAAAACTCTTTGAGCTACTTTTTCTACTGGGTGAATACCCGATCTAGAATTTATAACTTCACGATTTAACACTCCATCCATCATTGGTGTTGCCTGTTCTGCATCCAAAATAGGGGTTTCTGTAAACCATGGATTTAATTCACTAACCTTAATTTTATGCTTAGTAAATTCTATATTTAACGCCTCTGTTAAACCTCTTACTGCAAATTTAGTTGCTGAATAAACTGCCGCCCCAGGAACTGGCACAAAGCTACCAACAGATCCAGTATTAATAATCATGCTGTTATTTGTTTTTTTAAGCAATGGTAAGATCTTGAAAATACCATTTATGACACCATTTAAATTAATTTCTACTATCTTATGAGCTTCTTCAATTGGTATATCTTCTATTCTTCCAGTAAAAGCAGCTATACCAGCATTATTAAAAAAAAGATCACATGTTCCGTTAGTATAGTCACTATATGCATTTATCGCGTCCGTCCACTCTTCTAAATTTGTTACATCTAATTTTTTGTACATGCAGGAATTATGTCCTATTTCATTAGCAACATCGACTAAACCCTTTTCATTGATATCGAATAAACCAACGTTCCAACCTTTTTTGGCAAAAAAAATAGCAGTAGCCTTTCCAATTCCAGATGCTGCTCCAGTGATAAATATATTTTTATTCATAAACCTGAGCCTACTGCTTCTGAAATTGAATTGAAACCATCTTTTTTTGCTAATTGAACTAATTCTTTATTTATTTTATTAATTAGGTTGGGGCCTTGAAATGTAAAAGCTGAATAGAGCTGTATTAAAGACGCTCCTAACTTTATTTTTTGGTATGCCTCACCACCACTAGAAATACCACCTACGCCAATTAGAATTATTGACCCTTGAGTTTCGCGAAAGACTAGTTCAAGAATCTCGTTTGATTTTTTTAGAAGTGGTTTACCAGATAGACCGCCATCCTGTTTTCTTATTTGAGGGCTTAAATTTTGTTCGCGCTGAATAGTCGTATTAGAAATAATTAAACCTGCAATTGAATATTTACTGATTAAATTAATAATATCACTATAGTTATTTGACTCTTCGTCAGGATTAATTTTTATAAAAATTGGTTTTTGGACTTTTTTATCTTTTAGTGACGCAACTAAGTTACTGATTAACTCTTCTAGCGCAGTTTTATCCTGCAATTTCCTCAGATTTTCAGTATTTGGTGAGGAAATATTTACTGTTATATAGTCTGCAAAATCGTGCGCTTTATTTATTAGTATAGTGTAATCATCAATGAAATTTTTGGTGTCTTTATTAGGACCAATGTTAATTCCAAGCGGCGAGTCGAAATCAGTTCTCTTCTGCACACCATTTAGAAAAGAATTAATCCCTTTATTATTAAATCCTAAACTATTAATTAGTGCACTTTCTTCTATGTACCTAAAAACTCTTGGTTTAGGATTTCCATACTGCGGCAATGGCGTAACTGTTCCACATTCAACAAAACCAAATCCAATTTTGAATAAGCTTTCAAATACTTCGGCATTCTTATCATAGCCTGCCGCCATACCCACTGGATTTTGAAACTTTAATCCCACTATTTCCTGTTCCAGTAATTCATGTCTAAACTTGTTAAATAATATTGGAGCAAATTTAAGTAGCTTAATAGAAATGTCATGCGCCGTTTCTGGTTCAAACTTTCTTAATAAACTTATTAGTAAATTATCCATGATTAGATGAAAAGTTTAAACGAGTTTCAATTAACTTAATCGTTTTATCAATTCCGTATATTGCTACAAAAGTTCCAAATCTCGGTCCATCATCTTTTCCAAATAAAACTTGATAAATTAACTTGAACCAATCTCTAAGATTCTCAAACTTATAATCTTTTCCTATTTGATATATTTCAGTTTGAATTGTTTCTGCATCAGTTTCGTCTTTCATTAGATTCAATCTTGATATTAAATCTTTAAAGATTTTAGTTTCATCATCACTGGGTATTTTAAAATTAGATATATTTTGCGAAACATCATTATCAAAATTTTTCACACATCTAATCAACGATTCTAAAAAGACTAAATTTTGCTCTTCTATGTCGCCAACATATTTTTTAACAAAATCTAAAATAATTGATGGGTCGTTCTCAGTACTTGCGGAAACTAAGTTTAATAGAATATTATAGCTCACTGATATATTCTGCATCGACGGTTTACCATTAAATATATGCCAAATGGGACTATCTATTTTTTCTTTATATGTGAGTGTGTCAAATTTATTTACAAGCGATATGAACTCGTCAGTTGACTTTGGTATAACATCTAAGAAGAGTTTTTTTGCACGCCTTGGATTTTGATACATAAAATAACTCAATGTTTCTTGTGGGGCATATTTTAACCATTGCTCAATTGTAAGACCATTTCCTTTAGATTTTGATATTTTTTCACCATTTTGATCCAAAAATAATTCGTAGAAAAAGTTTTCCGGGGGATTACCTCCCAAAGCTCTACAAATTTTAGCTGATAATTGAAAGGTTGGGATTAAATCTTTTCCGTACATTTCATAGTCAACTCCTAGCGCAATCCACCGCATTGCCCAGTCAACTTTCCATTGTAATTTACAGTGACCTCCAGTAACTGGAACCTCATAATCTTTCTCATTATATTTGTACTTAATAGATTTGTTTTCAATATTTGTTTCTAATATTTCTACCTCAAGAACTTTATGAGTGTCGGGACATATAGGTAAAAATGGACTATATGTTTTTTGTCTGTCCTCTCCTAATGTTGGTAATACAATATTTTTTATTTTGTCGTGATTTTTTAATACATTGATAAGTTGTTCATCAAAAAAACCTGATTTATATAATTCAGTTGCACTTTTAAATTCATATTTGAATTTAAACCTATCTAAGAATTCTCTTAACATAGCATTATTATGTTCACCAAAGCTTGAATGTGTTCCAAATGGATCAGGTATTGAAGTTAGTGGTTTATTTAAGTTTTCCTCTAAGGGTTTTGTATTAGGTATATTGTCTGGAACTTTCCTAAGACCATCTAAATCATCTGAAAAAGTTAAAAGATTTATTTTTAAATCAGTAAAGTTTTTTAAAGCATTATAAATCATTGTTGTCCTTGCAACTTCTCCAAAAGTCCCAATATGGGGTAACCCACTTGGACCATAGCCCGTCTGTAAATTGATTTCTGTATTGCCCTGCTTTACTGCTCGATCTAAGATTTTTTTTGCCTCAATAATTGGCCAGGCCTTGGACTCAATTGCTGTTTCTTTAAAATTATCCATTAAGTGAAATATATATTTTTTAGATAGTATATGTATAATTAATGTACCATAAAAAATACCTAAAAGACAAACACAGTGAATGAAAATTTTATTTATATACTAGTTGACTAATAAATATTCTGTTAGAATTTCGTAATATGTATAAACAAGTTAGTAATTCTATAGAAATTTCTGTTACTCCAGAATACTTGGCTGAACAATCAATTCCTGAAGAATATTATCATGTTTGGGCATATCACGTTACAATTGAAAACTTAGGTGTAAAACCCGTTACCTTAAAAAGCAGATATTGGGAAATTATAGATTCCAATGGAAAAAAACAGGAGGTAGAGGGCAAGGGTGTAATTGGTAAACAGCCTACAATTAAACCAGGTGACAGATTTACGTATACAAGTGGCACACCCCTCAACTCGACTAGTGGTATTATGAGTGGTAGCTACAAGATGGAATCTGAAGATGGAAACCAATTTTTAGCCAAAATACCATCTTTTTCATTAGATTTACCTTTACCTACTAAAAAACTGAATTAAATACATATTTATCTTATATAAAATCATCTTTTGATGTAGAAAGCCGTCTTATGAAAAAGAAAAATAAAACTATTAAAAAGAAAAAAATAATTCAAAAGCCATCTGAAGCTGAGGCTATGAAAGCTGTTAGAACTTTGATTACTTTTGCTGGTGAAAATCCTGACAGAGAAGGACTACTGGATACACCAAAGAGAGTTGTAAAGGCATACAAGGATTGGTTTTCTGGTTATGATCTAGATCCAAAAGATTATTTAGGTACGACTTTTTCTGAAACTGGCGGCTATGACGAAATTGTAATGTTGAAAGATGTAAGAATTGAATCTCACTGTGAACATCATATAGCTCCTTTTATAGGTACAGCTCATATTGCATATTTACCAAATAAAAGAGTTGTTGGTATTAGCAAGCTTGCAAGAGTAGCCAATATCTTTGCCAAGAGAATGCAAGTTCAAGAGAAGCTTACCGCACAAATTGCCAATTGCTTACAGGATGTACTTAAGCCACGAGGTGTTGCAGTAGTAATTGAGGCCCAACATGAATGTATGACTACAAGGGGCGTCCACGAACCAGGAATTTCAATGGTCACAAGTCAATTATTAGGTAAGTTTAGAACTGATGCTTCAACTAGAAGCGAGTTTTTCAGTATGATCGGACAAGGAATACTCAAAAAGGCATAAATAGCCTAATGAATAATGTTTAACTTTAAATTAATACTAAACGTATTAGGTACCCTGCTTATTGCATTAAGTATTTTAATGTTAATACCTACGTTAACTGATTTAATAAAATCAAATCAAACTTGGGTCTCTTTCTTTATAGCTTCACTCTTTTGCTTAGGTTTCGGTATTTCTTTATTTCTATCTACAAGAGGTGATAGTGAAGGTAACAAACTCACAACTAAAGATGCTTTTCTCTTAACTACTGGTTCGTGGGTTGTTATTGCTCTTTTTGGCGCTTTACCATTTTATATTTCAGATTTTGAATTTTCATTTACTGATGCAATTTTTGAGTCGATGTCAGGAGTAACCACAACTGGCTCAACAATCATTACTAATATTGAGGATATGAGTGCAGGTATTTTATTATGGAGATCTTTACTACAATGGCTTGGAGGTATTGGTATAATTGTAATGGCAATTAGTATCTTGCCAGTTTTACAAGTTGGTGGAATGCAAGTATTTAGAACAGAGTCATCTGATACGAGTGATAAGATATTGCCAAGAACTGCTCAGGTAGCTTCTGCAGTGTTAAGTATATACATTGTGCTTACTTCCTTGTGTGCACTTGGATACTGGGTTTTTGGAATGCAAATTTTTGATGCTGTGAATCATAGTATGACAACTATTGCGACTGGTGGATTTTCAACAAAATCAGGATCAATTGGTGCGTTCAATAGTTCTGGAATTGATTATGTCTCATCAATTTTTATGATACTAGCTAGTCTACCAATACTCGTTTACCTTCAGTTATATAGAGGTAAAATTACTGATTTTTTTAAAGATCAACAAATAATCACTTTTGTCTTAATAATTTTTTTAAGTTGTACTGCTGTAATAGTTTATTTGTGGTTTTATAATATTAAGGAACCAGCTGAAGCAATTAGACACGGTTTATTTAATGTAACCTCAATAATTACCGGCACAGGATACACTACAGATAACTACAATCTATGGGGAGCTTTTCCAATCTATCTTTTATTTTTTGGCATGTTTATAGGTGGTTGTGCTGGCTCCACTACATGTGGCATAAAAGTTTTCAGATTTCAAATTTTATTTGAAACAACTAGAAATCAAATTAAAAAAGTGCTTCACCCTCATGGAGTTTTTATTCCACATTATAATAATAAGAAACTTTCTGATGATGTTGTAACATCCGTAATGAGCTTCTTTTTTGTTTTTATTCTTAGTTTCATAGTAATTACACTATTACTATCAACAACTCAGTTGGATTTTATTACATCATTATCAGCTGCTGCAACGTCTTTAGCAAATGTGGGTCCTGGACTTGGCTCAACCATTGGGCCAGAAGGAAATTTTAATGGGATTCCTCTAGGGGCAAAATGGGTTCTTATCACAGCAATGTTAATTGGCAGACTAGAGCTTTTCACTGTTTTAGTTTTGATAATGCCGCAATTTTGGAAAAAATAATTATCCTAAAAGGTGTAGTAATAATTCTTTTTGAACATGTAAACGGTTTTGGGCCTCTTGCCACACATATGACTGCTCTCCATCAATAACTTGCGCAGACACCTCCTGTGATCTATTTGCCGGCAAACAATGCAAAAAAATACTATCTTTTTTAGCTATTGACATCATATTTTGATCAATAGAATATTTGGTAAGCATTTCAATTTTTGTACTATCTTCGATGTCTCCCATTGAAAACCATGTGTCTGTATACATTACATCAGTCGCTTCAACTTTTTTAAAATCTAATTCATTCAGGCTAATATTATCAAAGCAGATTTTTTTATTCATATCACTTAACTTCTGAGAATAGATGTCTTGATAATATTGTGGACAATGTAAGGTTAATGTAAAACCTAAGTCATTATTTGCTGCTTCGATTAGCGAATGGGCTACATTACTTATAGGTCCAAACCATGAAATATTAACTCCCTCAAGTGACCCCTTTAATTCGATGATAGTCATTAGCGTTGCAAGTGTTTGACAAGGATGGGACAAGTCAGATAACCCATTGATAATAGGTACACTAGAGTACTTTGCTAAGTTTTCTAAGGTTTGATGACTATTAGATCTCATCATTATAATATCTGCATACTGAGATAGAGTTTGGGCTGTATCCGCTAAAGTTTCTCTTTTTCCTAAATGAAGTTGATCTTTATCAAGCATAATTGACAAGCCGCCTAATTGCTTTATTGCTAATTCAAAAGAAATTCGAGTTCGTGTTGAATTTTTTTCAAATATCATTGCCAAGGTTTTATTTTGTGCATCACTTGATTGTCTTTTATTGTTTTTTTTATCAATCGCAGATGAAATAATTTTAATACATTCCTCGTTTGAAAAGTCAGATATATTTAGAAAATTTTTCATGATTAAAAACCTAAACTACAGACATTTTCAATTTTTTTTAGAGCTTCATCACACTCATTAATCGATACAGTTAGTGGAGGTAATAATCTTACAACGTTATTACCAGCCTTAATGCTTAACATTTTTTGTTTTCTTAGCTCTTCAACAAAAGTAATATTATCTTTGTAACATTTAAGACCGAGAATAAGTCCTTTTCCTCTTATCTCACTGATAGACTTTGGGTATTTCAATGAAATTTCTCTTAATCCTTCAATTAGATATGTAGATACTTTTTCTAAATTAGACCTAAAGTTATCTTTTTGCATTAAATCTAAGACAGCATTTCCAACAGCAACAGCTAACGGGTTACCCCCATATGTTGAGCCATGTGTCCCATGACCCATTACATCACCAATTTTTTTGGAGGTCATAGTAGCGCCTAGAGGAAACCCATTAGCAATAGCTTTGGCTGTTGTCATTATATCAGGTTCAACACCAGACCATTGATATGCAAACATTTTACCAGATCTATAAAAACCACACTGAACCTCATCAAAAATTAAAAGGATATTATTATCGTCACAAAGTCGTCTCAACCCTTCTAAACATTCCTTTGGTAAAGAGGAAACTCCACCCTCACCTTGAATTGGTTCAACAAGAATTGCAGCAGTTTTATCTGAAATGGATTTTTTCAATGCATCATGGTCACCAAATTTTAATTGTTTAAATCCAGGCATTTCAGTATTAAATCCTTCTAACTTATCTGAGCCCCCCGCCGCTAAAGCACCTAAAGTTCGACCGTGAAAAGATCCTGAAAAAGTTATTATTTCATTTTTTTGTTTAGAGTCTTCAGTGATATAAAAATACCTTCTAGCTATTTTAATTGCAGCCTCAATTGACTCGGCGCCAGAGTTACAAAAAAATACATAATCTGCGAAGCAGTTTTCACATAGTCTTTTAGCAAGCCTTTCTTGTTCCGGTATCTGGTATACATTTGAAACATGCCAAAGTTTATTGGCTTGCTCCATCAATTTTTCATTTAAGTATTCATTGCCGTAACCAAGAGAATTAACGGCTATACCAGAACCAAAATCTAAATATTGGTCACCGCTAGATTCATATAAATAACTTCCTTGACCATATTCAAAAGTTAAATTTGATCTTGGGTATGTTGGCAAAACATTAGACATAAAAAAAATAGTTTTTAATTAAAAAAATAATAACAAACTCAAAAAAAATAATGTTTAGTGGAAATATAATAAAAGTCATTAATAATTTAATTTCAGTAATTATGTTAGGTCTTTGAATTATATAGAAAAATAATACTGATTATTAATACCAAAAAAATATCAACATATAGTTATTAAGTATTGAATAATAACTAAATATGGTGCTAAAATCTTTCAGTATTAAGGAAAATTAGCATTTTTTAACTTATAAAGGTCAAACACATGTCTTGGACTCACGAAAGAATAGAACAATTAAAAAAACTTTGGGAAGCAGGGTATACAGCCAGCAATATTGCTACCGAACTTGGTGGGATAACCAGAAATGCAGTAATCGGTAAGGCGCATCGTCTCGGGCTTTCAGGAAGAATGAAATCTAAAAGTAAGGTTTCTTCAGTATCTATTGTGAGAAAAAGAAAGATGCCAGTTAATAAAAACTCCAAAATAATTGAGCTGACTACCTCAGTTGAACCTATGAATCCAACATCATTTGCAGATATAAAAGATGGCTTATGTAGATGGCCATTAGGTGAACCAGAAGATTTAGACTTTAAATTTTGTGGCAGAAAATGTGCCGAAGGTATAATTTATTGTACTGAGCATCATTCTCTTGCTTATCAGCCATTAAACCAAACAAGACAAAAACGAGCTTCAAGAAAAAGATTTAAAATAGGCTAAATTAAAATAAGCCGATAACAAAGCTAAGGCTTAGAGCAAATATTATCAAAAGTAAAATAACAAGTATAACTCCATTTTGTAAACTCATAAGCAGTTCTCACTAGTTAGGCAAAATTGCCTCATCTTTGTTTATTTTATCATAAACTTCTTCAATTGTTTTTTCAATTCTTACGAATCTTTCGCTAGTCGATGGATGTGTGCCACCCTTAGAGTAAATTGAACTTGGAACTTCAACTGCAAATCTTCTCCAAAAATTTGCTGCGTCGTCAATTTCGTAACCTGACAATGCTAAAGCATAAATACTTAAGTAATCAGCCTCATTTTCGTAATCAATAGAATAAGACATCGCACCCATATTTGCGCCCATCCTCATAAAATCTGTTTGAACCCCCTGTGATCTTGCTAGAATATCTAACAGTAGACCAATACCTGCACCCGCTTGCATATTAGTCTTCTTATCATCAATATGATGGTAGGCATTATGTGCCAATTCATGTGCAAAAACTAGAGGTATTCCAATTTCATCTTGAGCAAGCCATTTAGCCATTCGCAAAGATAAAGCTATAAAGTTTCCATCAGCAAATGCATTAAAAGTATTGTTATCTAAATCAACAAAAAAACCAAACCTGCATTGCTTTTGTGCTTGAACATTAATCAGTATTTCTTGGTCATTTCTTTTTACTAAAATTTGGTGTGTTTTAGTTTTACTGTCTCGTATCTTTTTATAAAACTCAGAAGTTGCGTTAACACCATATGGTGCAGTTTGATCATTAATTTTAATAATTTTATCACCACGATTTAGTCCAGCATTCCGTGCAGGAGTATTTATACCAGTAGCAACAATTGTTATATCGTCGGTTAAAAATAATGATTTTGTTAATTCACTTCTTATTTGTTCTGGACCATCGTAACGTGTTGCTATATCAACTCCGATACCATAAATTTGATCTTCTTCTCTACAAAGCTCAACCGCGTTAAAAAGTATATTTAAACCAACTTCAGATACATTTAAATAAGCCTTCAACCAACTATCAGCAAATAATTGATTTTGTATTTTTTGTTCTTCTATTGAAAGTTCTTGATTATATGTAGGAAGAGTGCCCTGTGGTTGAGCACAGCTGACAATAATGAAGGTAGAAATTAATAAAAATATTTGAATTCTTATCTTAACCATCTGTCTTTTTTAACATATAGATCGAATGAATAAAAATAATAATTATTATACAAATTGCTCCTATAATTGTATTGAGACTCGGAGTTTCACTAATGAAATACCATACTATTATAGGCCCTAACGCAGTTTCTAATAAGAAAAACAAACCTACCTGTGATGCAGAAATAAATCTTGGTGCAAACGTGATAAAAATAAATGATATACCTACTGTAAAAATCATTAATAGAATAAAAGATAGGTCATAAGTACTAATTACAAAACTACTCACAACAAATGACGAAATTAAAGCTGTAAGGAGCTTTCCCATTACATATGAGGGTATAAAATTTTTTTCACTTGAAGATCTAATAACCACAAGACTACTCGCAACAGAAATTGCGGCCAAAATTCCATAAAAGTCGCCTAATAATCTTCCTGAACCAATTGAATCATAAAATATAAAAACTACGGCAATAAAACAGAGTAAAATCGCTAATGTGGTATAAAAATCTAACTTTTCGGCTAGAGCAAAAAAAGAGATTATTGCAGCAATTAGAGGCACTAAACTGATCATTACTAGCGCATTGGCAACGTTCGTGTTTTGTAAAGCCAAGATAAAAAAGATGTTGCCACTGACAATAAATAGTGAGTTTATCAAGCCACGACTTCCAGCGTTAAAGAAAAAGTTAATAAAGTTTTTTCTTACATAAATAGCTGAAAGAATAAATAAAAATAATCCAGGAACTAAACTTCTATAAAATAGTAAACTCCAGGTGTCTAAAGTTATTAGTCTTATAAGAAGACTGTCGGGTGTTAAAAGCATAACACCAGCGAATGCAAGGAGTATGCCTTTCTGGTTATTAGTTAATGTCATATATTTTTTTACTTATTAAATAGTGGTGCGCCGGAAGAGATTCGAACTCCTGACCCCCAGATTCGTAGTCTGGTGCTCTATCCAGCTGAGCCACCGGCGCACATAGAGTTGATTAACTTACTTTATAGTATCTAACTTAGAAATCTTTTTTTAATTATTTTATAAATAGCTGGTATTAATACTATTGCGGCAACAACGAAAATTGGCACTAGATAGCTAGGATTTAATAACATAGAGCTATCAAATTCTTTTGCTTCAACAATATCATTAATTCCACTACCGATACTTACTAAGATATATGCCCATGGAACTACACCAAATATTGTAGCTATGAAGTAGTCTCTCATTCTCATATCAAAAATTGCTGGCAATAGATTTTGAACGCCAAAAGGGGTGCCACCAATTACCCTAATAAATAATAAATAACTGATTGCGTTAGAATTAAATCCATCTTTAATTTTTTTAAAACGATCACCTAACTTACGCAGAAAAAAACTCTTGAATAAATATCTTCCATATAAAAATACAATCATAGCCCCAATAGTTTCACCAATAATTGCTATTGCCAAGCCAGTGTAAAATCCAAAGTAGAATCCTGAGAGTATACAAACAGGTGAAGCAAACCCCATTAAAGCTATAGTTATTGTTAAAATTGCAGTAGTAATTAAAATTGCATATATTGGATTTTCAGCAATAAATTCCTTGAAAAAACCATTTTGAGTAACTATGAATTCCATTGAAATTGGATTATTATTTCCAAGAAAATAGAGACCAAAAACAGCAATAATACCAAATAATGACCAGTAAATTGTTTTCTTATTTATCATAGTTTTTGAGACTTTTAATACTATTTGACTATCTATAGTTTGCAATTTATAACGCAATCCACAAGTTAACTTATTTAATCAAATGAAAAGAACATTTCAACCATCAAATATAGTAAAAAAGCATAGACATGGCTTTAGAGCAAGATCTGGGACTAAAAGTGGCAGGATAATACTTGCACGTCGAAGAGCTAAGGGCAGAAAAGTTCTTTCTGCTTAAATCTATGTGAAGCTTGATGGTTACTCTTCAAACACTTAAAACATCAAAAGACTTTCAAGCTGCTAAAAATGGTAGATTTTTTAGAAGTAATTCATTTCTTTTGCAGGCACTTAAAGCTAGTAATGAAAATATAATAAAAGTTGGCTATACGGTAACTAAACAAAACGGAAACGCGGTAAACAGAAATAGAATAAAAAGAAGATTAAGAGAAGTTGTTGCGAATGTGATTCATGATTATGGTAAAAATAATTGGAATTATGTACTAATTGGTAAAAAAAAAGTTATAACTGCTAACTTTGAGGATTTAAATAAAGAGTTTATTAACGCATTAAAAAAAATACATAAATGAGCATATTTAAAAAAATTTTAATTTTTCTGATTATAGGATACCAAAGACTTGTCTCTCCATATTTTCCGTCCTCTTGTCGATTTGACCCAACTTGTTCAAATTATGCAAAAGAAGCTATACAAACTCATGGTGCTTTGAAAGGCACCTATCTAAGTATTATTAGAATTGGGAAATGTCATCCCATAAAAATTTTAGGTGGATCTGAGGGATACGATCCAGTTCCAAAAAAATAATCAGCATGGATACAAGAAATATTATATTAGCTACCGCCTTATCTATAGGAATCTTATTAGTTTGGAGTGTTTACTTCGCGCCACCACCAGTTCTTAATGAACCTATTACTTCTGAACTGTCAGAAAGCTCAGACAGCAATGAAATTGATTCAGATTTAGGTCTTGGAAGTTTAGATGAATCAATCGATATTATTGAAGAAAATGAAATATTATCTCTTGAGGATAGTATTTCTGACTCAGACAGAATTGAGATTAATACTCCAGGAATTTCTGGTTCGATAAGACTAAATGGTCTAATAATTGACGATGTCACTCTTAAATCTTATCGTGAGACCCTTGATGAAAATTCAGAAAATATTCGTTTCTTAAGTCCACTTAAAACTGGTGATGGCCATGAAGTTTCATTCGGATGGATACAGGCCAAAAACAGTGATTTTGAAATTCCAAATAGAAATACTCCGTGGAAACTTATAAGTGGCAGTAACGTTTTAAATTTAAACAATGAACTAATATTTGAATGGAAAAATAAAACAGGGCAAATATTTCAATCTACTATTGAACTGGATGATGAGTATTTATTTAAAATTACCCAAAAGATAATCAATAATGGTGCAAATGGCATCATAGTAAACAACGCTGCAAAAATTACTCGGGAGAGTACGCCTACTTTGTCTGGTATGTTTATCTTACATGAAGGTCTTATCGGAGTACTTAATGAAGAACTTGAACAAATTGATTATGACGATCTTGCTGAAGACAAAGTATATAACTTTGACAGCCAAAATGGTTGGCTTGGATTTACTGATAAATATTGGCTTACCGCCCTTATTCCTGAACAGGGAAAATCTTTCAAAGGAATATTTAGCTATGATAAAAATTATAGTGCCTATTTTCGAAGTCAAGACTCGGTAATAGTAAGTGCGGGTGATACTTATCAGACTTCAAATAATATTTTTATTGGAGCAAAAGAAGCAGAGGTAATTGATGCTTACCAAGAAGAATATAACTTTTATAACTTTGATCTTTCAATCGATTGGGGATGGTTTTATTTTTTAACAAAGCCTTTATTCTATATTATCTATTATTTATTTGAATTAACTGGAAATTTTGGAGTTGCTATTATTATCTTAACGGCAATGACAAGAATATTATTTTTTCCATTGGCTAACTGGTCATTTGTCTCAATGGCAAAAATGAAAAAGCTACAACCAGAAATGACAAGATTGAAAGAGTTGCATAAAGATGACCGCCAACAGCAACAACAGGCACTGATGGCATTGTATAAAAAAGAGAAGGTGAACCCTGTCTCAGGTTGCTTGCCGATATTGATCCAGATCCCGTTCTTTTTTGCAATCTATAAAATGCTATTTGTATCTCTAGAGATGCGGCACGCGCCATTTTTTGGCTGGATACAAGACTTATCAGCAAAAGACCCAACGACCATATTTAATTTATTTGGCTTAATTCCATGGGATCCACCTTCATTTATGATCATAGGTGTATGGCCAATTTTGATGGGTCTTACTATGTGGATTCAACAAAAATTAAATCCAGCACCACCAGATCCAATACAGGCAAGAATATTTATGTTCTTCCCATTTTTTATTACCATACTGCTTTCTCAATTTGCTGCAGGTCTTGTTATCTATTGGACTACAAATAATTTGCTATCGATTATTCAACAGTGGATTATTACTCGTCGCGTAAACGTTAAAACTAACTAATAATTATGGCTAATAAATTAAATATTGCTCTACAGAGAGCAAAACTTTTGAATAAGCTATGGCCACAAGGAAAACAATTTCATAAACAGGCTTTAGCTTTTACTGATTTTTATCAAGATAAAATCATTGTGATAAAATATGGTGGTTTTGCACTTAGTAATCAAAAGATTGTAAAATCTTTTGCAAAAAATATTTCGTTATTTAATCAGCTCGGATTAAAAGTTGTCATTGTGCATGGTGGTGGACCACAAATTGAAAAAGAGATGCAAAAACAAAAAATTAAAGATCAAGAGTATCAAGGCTTACGAGTTACTAATAAAAAAATTCTCAGTATTGTAAAAAAAATAATTGGTCGCGAATTAAATCCAATGATTGTTAAGAATATTAGTCAGTCTGGTGGTAAAGCAAAATCCATCAATGGGATAACTAAAAAAATAATTCAAGCAAAAAAAATTCTTAATGGTAAAATTGGTTTTGTAGGTACTCCTAGCAATTTAAATAAAACCTATATTTTAGAATTATTAAAAAAAGGAACGGTGCCTGTGATTTCACCTCTTGGATATGATAAATTAGGTAATACTTATAATATTAATGCTGATACTGCTGCAGGTTATGTGGCAGAAAAATTAAAAGCTGAAAGACTTATTTTGCTAACTGATGTAGTGGGAGTTTTAGATAACAAAAAGAAATTAATAGCTGCGTTAAATGAAAAAAATGCCTCAAAATTTATAAAAAATGGTACTATAAAAGGTGGAATGCTGCCAAAAATAAAAACATGCTTCAACATTATTAAAAAAGGCGTTAAGGGTGTTGTGATTATTGATGGGCGTAATCCAAATGCAACCATTTTAGAACTATTTACTAAAAAAGGTGCTGGAACGTTAATTTCAAAATAATAAAGGTTAATAAATGGATAATACTGAAACTAAAGATTTTATTGAAAAGGCTTGGGATAATATTGCTGACTTAGATATTAACGATGCAGCCTTAATAACACATGTAAATAATACTATTGATCTGGTTGATAATGGTACTATTCGTGTCGCTGAAAAACAAGGTAATGACTGGACTGTAAATCAATGGATTAAAAAAGCAGTATTGCTGTCGTTTCGAATTAATTCAAATCAACTTATAAAAGGCCCTTATACTACTTGGTACGATAAGGTCGAAGGCAAAACTACAAAATGGGGTGATGATGATTGGAAAGTAGCTGGCTATAGACACGTACCCAATGGAGTAGTTCGAAAAGGTTCGTTCATAGGCAAAAATGTGGTTTTAATGCCATCATTTGTAAATATTGGTGCTTATGTTGACGAGGGTACCATGGTTGATACATGGTCGACAGTAGGCTCATGCGCACAAATTGGAAAAAATTGTCACTTATCTGGTGGCGTCGGAATTGGTGGTGTACTAGAACCTTTGCAAGCGAATCCAGTTATCATTGAAGATAATTGTTTTGTTGGTGCTAGATCTGAAGTTGCAGAAGGTGTTATTGTTCGTGAAGGTTCAGTAATTTCTATGGGTGTCTATCTAGGTGCCTCAACTAAAATAATAAATAGAGAAACTGGTGAAATTTCTTATGGCGAAGTGCCTCCGTATTCAGTTATTGTTCCAGGAAATTTACCAAACAAAGATGCATCTAAGCCTGGGTTATATTGTGCTGTTATAGTAAAAACAGTTGATGCTCAGACTCGTTCAAAAACTTCAATTAATGATCTATTGAGGGAATAGCAAGAATGTCTGAGTCACTTATTGATCCAATCGAACTAACGCAATCACTTATTACACATCCAAGTGTTACCCCAAATGATGGAGGTGTTCTAAAGACACTACAAGATCAGTTGGAGAGAATTGGTTTTCAATGTACTCGCATGCTGTTTGAAGAGCCTGACACTAAACCAGTTGATAACTTATTTGCAACTTATGGTTCTGGTTCACCTCATTTATGTTTCGGTGGGCATACAGACGTTGTTCCTGTAGGCAACTTATCATCGTGGACTAATGATCCTTTTGACGCAGTTATTAAAGATGGAAATTTATACGGCAGAGGAGCAGCTGATATGAAATCGGCAATCGCTGCTTTTACAACAGCAGCAAGCAATTTTGTTAATGAAGTAGATTTTAAAGGAACTATTAGCTTACTAATTACTAATGATGAAGAGGGTCCAGCAATAAATGGTACAAAAAAAGTCTTAGAAGAACTTGCCAAAAAAAATGTTAAAATTGACTCCTGCATTGTAGGTGAGCCAACTTGTCCTTCACAGCTAGGCGATATGATTAAAATTGGTCGTCGTGGCAGCTTAACTACTAATATTTCCATTACAGGAATTCAGGGACATGTTGCCTATCCTCAATGGACGTTAAATCCTATTGATGCTCTGACTAAAGTTTTAAAAAAAATTGTAGATCTAGAACTTGATAGTGGAACTGATGATTTTCCACCATCAAATATTGAAATCGTAAAGATCAATGCTGATAATACAGCAGATAATGTGGTGCCTCAATCAGCTACAGCACAAATTAATATACGTTATAATGTTCTGCAATCTGAAGAAGGTCTCATTAAGTTAATTAATAATATTATAAAAGAAGAACTTTCGGATACTGATTATAAATCAAAAATTGAATTCAAAAACTCTGCTCAACCTTTTTTAACAAAAAAAAGCGATTTCACATCAAAAATCAAAGAAGCTGTTGACTCAGTTACTGGCCTTAATTCAGAATTTAGTACTACTGGTGGTACTAGTGATGCTCGATTTTTCAAAGACTACTGTGAGGTTGCTGAGTTTGGCTTAGTTGGCTCTTCAGCCCATCAAGTTGATGAGCATGTTAGAGTGGAAGATATTGAAAAACTTACTAAGGTATACGAAGAGATTATTAAAAAATATTTTTCTTAATAATCATAAAAATCAATTTCATCTGCACTTATCTGATATCCAGTTTCAGCCCAAATATTTGTTTGTGCTTTAACAATAATTTTTCCGGTTACCCAAACTGGCTCCCAAAGAGTCATGGCGTCCCACGGTACTTCAGTTGTTACATACACTAACTGATTGGGCGGTGGTGGCGGTACATGAATACAAGCGCCAACAAATGGTACCAACATAAACTCCGTAACCCCAAAGCCTATATGATCTAATGGCACTATAAATCCAGGAATTTTCACAGTTTCACCATCTAATTTATTATTAAATTTTACTGATTTGGGAGTAAAAATATTAGTCCATGGTATAAGATCACTCCATCCAATCTCTCTGCTGTCTGCAGAAAATGAATTTACAATTAACAAAGCTAATATTCCAAAACTAAAAAATAATTTCTTCATCATATTTTAACAGTCATACCATCATTTATAGAAAACCAATATGCTCGCAGTGCAGGTATTAAGCTTACAAACATTGCGGCAAATATAAATAATATAAATATATAAATATCACTTAAAGAAAACATCTCAACAGTTACTAATATTCCATAAGTAGTATCAATCCATGGCTGAAGAAAATAAAGCAATATAAATAATAAAATAGTACTAAAAAATATACTTACGCTTGAGATTATTAATGCTTCTAACATTAATAGCCCTATAACAATTTTAGGTGATGCGCCCATGGCTCTCCAAATAGCCATTTCTCGTCTTCTTTCATTTAAACTTGAAAGTACTATTGCAGCCATACCCATCAAAGTAGTTAAAATAACAACAAATGATATTCCCAATAATATATTCTCAACAACTCCAACAATTCTCCATAATTCTTGTAGCGCAACGCCGGGCAATATTGCAGTGAGCGCTTCCTCAGGATACTCATTAATCCATCTCTGAAATTGAAAAATTTTTAATTTTGAGTCAATCCCTAATAGTATAGCTGTAATATTTGAAGTGGCTAAATCCATTTTACGAATTTCATCTATTGGGGTTATCTGCCCTGGAATTTTTGCACCACTCGACCAATCTACATGAATTGCTTCAATAGCTTTTAAACTAACTATTATAGTATTATCAACAGGAGTCCCTGTTTTTGCGAGAATGCCTGACACTTTAAATGGTTGTTCATCGTGATCTGTAAACGACTTTAGTCCGTGAGAGACAATAATTGATGAGTTAATTTGATAATCTAATTTTTCTGCAACACTAAACCCCAGAACAACGTCATATAAATCTGAAAAATACTTACCATCTTTTATAACCAAAGATTTATTTCCTCTATACTTATAATGTTTAAAGAAATCTTTATTAGTACCCATCACTCGATACCCCTTATGGCTGTCTCCTAAGGAAATTGGTACTGCCCATTCAACCTCATCTTTTTCAATAATATCCTGGTAGCTTTCCCAAGTAATATTGTTGGTGGCATTGCCGATTCTAAATATTGAATATAATAACAGCTGAACAGAGCCAGTTCTTGAACCTACGATTAAATCTGTCTGAGATATAGTATTTGTAAAACTTGTGTATGCTGATGATCTTAACTTTTCTACACTTAGATAGAGCATCAATGAAAGTGAAATAGCAAAAATTGTCATGCTTACAGTCAATAGTCTTGCGTAGAGTGAATTTAGAGTTAATTTTAACAACATTTTAATTCTCTCTAACTAAGATATCTTTGATATTTATTGTACGATCAAAGTAATTAGATATCGATGAGTCATGGGAAACCATTAGCAAAGTCGATTTATGTTCTTCAATCTGTCTGAACATTAAATCTAGAAATTTTTTTTGAGTAGATGCGTCTAATGAGGAAGTGGGTTCATCTGCGATTATTAAAGATGGGTTTCCAATTAAGGCTCTCGCAACTGCTACTCTTTGTTGTTGACCAACACTTAGTTTGTTTGCTTGCATTGCAATTGTGGACTCTGACAATTGAAGGGACCGACATATATTTAAAGCTGCTTCACGATGATTTGTAACTCTGCTATCTCTTTTTTTTGAAAAATATAAAGGCAAAGTAATATTATCGATAACATTCGCGTAAGGCAGTAAATTAAATTGTTGAAAAATAATACCAATATTATCAGATCTAAATTGATCTTTTTTATTTGCTTTTAAATCATTAAGTTTTTGTTCATTTAAAAATATATCGCCAGATATGGGGCTTAAAAAACCACAAATAAGAGATAATAAGGTAGTTTTACCTGAACCACTCTCACCTAGAAGCAGTACCTTCTCCCCTCTGCCAATCTCTAGCTTAGGTATATAAATTTTAAAATCTGCAACTTTGGACCAATAGAATCTTACGGAATCTAGGTGGATTGTTTCTTCATTCAAATCAAATCTTACCTTCAATATTTATAATAGGACTATCTGCTTCAACCTCAAAACTCGTTGAGCCTATTTCAGACACAAATTGAACTTCTAGTTCTCCATAATTTGAAAAAGTTTCAAAATAAGGAAACTCTAATAGATCTAAAGATTTAATATCACCACATTCAAATGTGTATTTAGCATAAAATTCGTTATGCGCCTCCTCTTGGTGTTCATCGTGATCATCTTCTTGATTAATATTAATTTTAGAAGAAACTAATAAACATTTACTGTTAGTAGGAATTATAAAAATATTATTATAATCATCAAATTTTGTTAATGCAGCATTAACTGTGGCTTTATCTTGTTCACTTTTAGCCTCATATTCAAAACCAACTATATCTGCACCAGGTATCATAAATTCTAAAACCATCGTATTACTTTGGATTGCAATATTTAATTCACTAACCCCATGTTCATGCTTATCAACCTGTCTCGTTTCTTCTGCAAACAATAGTGAAATAAAAAAATAAAAAGAAATAGAAATATATAAAAATAATCTCACTAATGCCTCCTAATATTAATTACAAAAAATATATTACCATATGATTTAAATAGCCTTACAAGAATCACAAACACCAAAAAATTCTAAATTATAACCTTTAAAGTTTACTCCTGATTTATCTTTAAAGTCAGATAAATATTTAAAAAGTTTTTGATCATTTATTTCTGTGACTATTTCACATTGATTACAAATTGAAAATGCAACAGCATGTGGAGTTGCACAGTCTCCAATATTACATGCAATAAATGAGTTTTGACTCTCAATTTTATGTATCTTGCCTTTTTCAATCAGTTTATCTAGGGCTCGATATACTTGCGGTGGCGCATTAATTCCACTTTTTTTAACTCCGGACAATATTGAATAAGCCTTAACTGGTTTTTTTATTTTTTGGATGTAATCAAGTACTATTTTTTGATTTTTTGATAATGATATTTGATTTTTAATCATTGCATTTACCATATTAATATTTTTTTTTAATTTTTGTTAGAGATAAAATGAATAATATTAACGCTACTAAAATTATAGTTGGTCCCGAAGAAGTATTAATTTCAAATGAAGTGTAAAGACCAATACAAACTGATAGCAAACCACCTATTATTGAAAGAAATACCATTTGCTTTGGATTTTCAGATAGGTTTCGTGCCATTGCTGCTGGAATAATTAACATTCCTGTTATTAATAATAAGCCAACCATTTTTATTGAAATTGCTATTAGCGCGGCCAATAAAATGGTAAATACAGCTTTGACTTTTTCCGGCTTCATGCCTTCCGCTTCAGCAAGTTCATAATTAACAGTTGATGCAAATAGAGGTTTCCAAATAAATCTTAAAGTCAAAAGTATTAATGCACCTCCTATCCATATTATTAATAAATCATTAACGTTTACTGATAATATATCTCCGAATAATACTCCCATAATATCAAATCTAATAAATGAGAGAAAACCTAGGACAACTAAACCAATTGCAAGTGACGAATGAGAAAGTAAACCTAACAGTGAGTCGCCTGCAAGATAAGTTGACTTTTCTAACCTTAACAAAATTAAAGATACAATCGAAGCAACTGCAAAAACTGATAAGGCGACATTAATATCGAATGAAATCGATAACAAAACTCCAAGCAAAGATGAGTGCGCTAATGTATCCCCAAAGAATGATAGGCGTCTCCAGACAACAAAGCACCCAAGTGGACCAGTAACAAGTGCAATTCCTATGCCTGCAACTAATGCTCTAAATAAAAAGTCATCAAACATATTTACTCTGTCTCTTTCATTATCTTACCATCCACAGAATGGGTATGGTTGTGCTCATGTTCATAAATTGACAATAATTGTGATGATTGATCACCAAATAATTCTTTATAGTTTTTATTCTGTGCTACATCAACCGGAGAGCCTGAACAACAAACATGTCCATTTAAACAAACAACGTGGTTGGTCGCAGACATTACAACATGTAAGTCATGTGAAATTAAAAGGATTCCACAATTTAAAGACTCGGAAATATTCTTAATCAAGCCATATAATGCTACTTCACCAGAATAATCGACACCTTGAACAGGCTCATCTAAAACTAAAAGTTCAGGTTTTTTTGCAATTGCTCGCGCCAATAAAACTCTTTGAAATTCACCCCCAGATAGATCCCTGAGATTTCTAGTTTTTAAATGCTCAACGCCTGCCAAATTTAAAGCATTAGAGATTTCATCAGAATTTAAGTTTTGAGTTAAAACCATAAAATCGATGACTCTAATCGGCAGTGTCCAATCTATTGTCACTTTCTGAGGAACATAAGCTATTTTTTTTGTAAATCTTTGAACAGAACCTTCAATATTTTTATAGAGGCCTAATATAATCTTAGCTGTAGTCGACTTACCTGAACCATTAGGCCCAATAAGTGTTACTATTTTGCCTCGATGAATCTCTAAATCAACACCCTCTACAAGCCATTTATTATCTTTAAAAACGCCTGCATTAGATAACTTTACCAACATGTTCTTCTCGCTCATATTTTCAGCTTGTCAAAAAAATTACGTTATAATATAACATCAATATTATAACACATTGAAAGCAAATAACCCCATGAAATTAAATATTAAATCTAGTTTAATTATATCCATCTTTACCTTTTTTTCTCTTTTTTCTTACGCTCATGCAGAGATTAAAGTCGTTGCATCTATAAAACCTATTCATTCATTGGTTAGTTATGTCATGGATGGTGTCGGAACACCAAGTATACTTGTTGATGGAAGTTCTTCACCACATACATTTCAATTAAAACCATCGCACGCCCAGATGTTACAAGATGCTGATATAGTTTTTTGGATTGGGGAGGATTTAGAATCATTTTTAGAGACACCACTTGAGTCAATTGCTACTAATGCTAAGAAGATAACATTAATGGAATTAGATGATATTGAGCTGCTTAAATTTAGAGAAAAACATATTTTTGAAGAACATGCTGAGCATGATGATCATGGTGACGAACACGAAGAAGGTCATGATGAACACGAAGAAGGTCATGATGAACACGAAGATGAGCACGGACATCATGATGAGCATAATCACGGTGAGTTTGACATTCATTTTTGGCTAGATCCTGCAATTGCAAAAGTAATTGTTAAAAATATTGCAGATGAATTATCGAATATTGATGTTGCAAATAAAGCGACCTATGAAGCTAATGCATCAAAAGCTATTAGTGAACTTGATGAACTCATTGCAGAAACTAAGCTTAAAATAAATAAGAATGCAACCTATGTAGTGTTTCATGATGCCTACCAATATTTCGAAGAAAGGTTTGGGATTGAAGTTTTAGGTGCATTGTCTGTAAACCCTGAAATCTTACCAGGAGCAAAACAACTTGCTGAGATAAGAGAAGTAATTGAACATGAAAATGTAAATTGTATATTTTCAGAACCTCAATTCAATCCAAGTATTGCAAAGACAATAGCAGCAGATACCGGTGTAAAAGCAGCAGTATTGGACCCATTAGGAGCTGAATTAGACCCAAGTAAAGATTTATATTTTGATCTTATAGCTGATATGGCTTCATCTTTTAGCGGCTGTTAAGAAAATCTTTCTATATAACTTGTGCACTTTATAAGTATTTTAGTGCACTAAGTTATATCTTTTGCATTAAAATCTAATAAGCTAAATGCATGCAAACTTTTATCGCTCAGCCAAAACTTCGTGGCATAAGTCATTTCCTAATGTTTTTTGTATCGATAATAGCTTGCACATTTCTGATACTTAAAAGTACAAACACAACAGAATTTTTGTCCACATCAATTTATTCTATTGGAGTACTAGCAATGTTTGGTTTTAGTGCTTTGTACCATCGCAAAAAAGCCTCAATACTTATTAAGCAAAGATTACGTAAACTAGACCATACCGGTATATTCCTGATGATCGCAGGCACATTTACTCCCATGTGTTTATTATCACTGCCAATAGAAAGTGGCACTAAACTTTTAATTATAATTTGGTCTGTGGCTATAATTGGAATCATTCAATCAATTTTCTTTTCGAAAATTCATCGGCTATTAAGAGCTTTTATTTACTTAGTTGCTGGATGGGTTGCACTTCCATTTATGCCAATGTTCGTAGCTTCATTAAGCTTCTTGAAATTAAGCTTAGTTATTGCAGGAGGTGTTATTTATTCAATTGGGGCAACAGCCTATGGTTTTAAAATACCAAGATTATCACCAAATATTTTTGGGTTTCATGAGTTTTTTCACTTACTGGTAATTATTGCTGCAGTATTACATTTTATTGTCATTTACAGCTTAGTCTAAAGGAGGAGAACAAGGCTCTCCTCCTTTTAAACTTTTTTTAGATCATGCTCTTCATATTTCTGACAAGTGTCTGCACGCCAATGACTCCAGATGGATCATTCAATGCATCGTTAGCCCATTTAGTAAAGTCATCACTACTATTGGCACCATCAATAGTTTTACCATAGTCTGTCATACTTTTATGACCTTCAATGTAAACCATCCCAGTTGGTTCTCCAGAAATACCTCGCCAAACACTAACACTAGTACCCATTGATTCTTGTAACTTTTTTGCAATGGCCGTACTTTTCATTAAGCTTTCCATTTTTCCTGGTCCTGCAGGTGCAAATATTGTCACTTTGTAATAAGGTAAAGATGTATCTATCATCCCTCCTAACTCGGGATCAGCTGTACACTCATAAGAATTTACCATTTTGATAATACCAGCATCAGTTGACATAGCTTGCTGCATAAGACCTTGATAGTCAGTATCTTCACTAAGTTTGTCCATAAAAGCACCGTATGCCTCTGCACTTTCAAATTGTGCGCCCAAATCAATTCCTTGATTTACAGTCCCTCTTAGAGTTAGATTAAAATAAAAATCTGCCCCATGTTTTTTATAGGTCTTCGCCATACTCATTAGCCATTGCATGCCCTCTGGTTTATCAGCGAGCCATCGTGCACCTGAAAAAATTGCTACCATATTTATCTCCTTTAAAAAAAATTAAAAAAAATTTTTTCACAAATTGGTAAATTCTAAAATAAGAAAAATATGAATATTTTATTAATTAATAAAATTTACTAATGATATTTAATTACTTTTTACTAAATTGATGAGAAAAGCGTTATCAAGTGCGCTTTCTTCTAGGGCATTCAACCTGCCGCTTTTGCCAGCGTGTCCGCCAACCAAGTTCATTTTCATTATAATCGGGTTTTTTGAAGTGGTGTTATCTCGAAGTTTAGGCACATATTTTGCTGGCTCATAATATTGCACTTGAGAGTCATATAAGCTGGATGTGACTAATACTGCAGGGTAATTGGCTGGTTTAATGTTGTCATAAGGTGAGTAGCTTTTTATATAATCATACTCTTCTTTATTTGCTGGATTACCCCATTCTTTATATTCAAATGTAGTTAAGGGTATAGACTCGTCTGACATTGTAGTGACAACATCAACAAATGGTACAGCTGAAATAATGCCGGTATACAATTCTGGCTCTATATTGATGACAGCCCCCATTAAAAGACCACCAGCGCTGCCGCCCATCGCATAAACATTCTTTGAATTACCGTAACCTTGATCCAATAAAGATTTAGTTGCATCAATAAAATCATAAAATGTGTTTTTTTTGTTAAGGATTTTACCATCTTCATACCAAAAACGTCCCATCTCAGAACCCCCTCTAATATTTGCAACCGCAAATATAAATCCTCTATTTAATAATGGTAAGATTGAAGTACGAAAGGCTGCATCAATAATTATGCCATAAGAACCATAACCATAAACTAATATAGGCGCTTGTGATAAATCAGTGCCTTTTTTGTAAACTAATGACACGGGAACTTTAGTTTCATCACGAGCATCTATTTTTAAACGTTCAACTTCATATAAGTTTTCATCAAAATTGCTTACACTTTGCTGCCACACCAGTTCACTGGTACCAGTGGCAATATCTTCTTTAAAAATAGAACTTGGTTTCTTGGGACTGGAATACCCATAATAAAACTCATTTGCTAGATATTCATTGTTGGTGGCCAAATAACAGCTAAAAGCAGGTTCACTAAATTCAATATACTGTTTGTCGAGGGTTTGCCGGTGCATTTTGAGTATTTTTGGCAACCCGTCCTCTCGCACTTCAAGATAAATATAATCAGGAAAAGCCTCAAAATCTTCGATTAGCATGGCGCTATTATGCTCTATTACCGTCTCCCAGCTCTTGTAATCATTAATTTGTGCATGACTAAATTTTAGCAATGCAAAATTCTTTTTGTCATCAGCATCACTATTGGCTTAAAAACATTCAGGAGTGTCTTCAACTGAATACAAGTGTTTTTCA